>Ga0172372_10005757_pt1 | contig 17128 bp, 17 predicted proteins | sample LakKiv5m_2_FD_114544 | JGI IMG/M metagenome (GOLD analysis project Ga0172372, IMG submission 114544) | Freshwater microbial communities from Kabuno Bay, South-Kivu, Congo - kab_092012_9.5m | ecosystem: Environmental > Aquatic > Freshwater > Lake | place: Democratic Republic of the Congo...
TAACCTGCTTGACCGCCTCAACCCGGAACTCCTCGGTAAACCGCTGACCTTTGCCCATCTCACTCTCCTTGTTGCCTAAAATTTTAGGCTGGAAAGTGTCTAGTGTTTTAGTAGCGATTCAACGGCACTAATAAGAGTTCGTACCTCGTTAGCCTTTAAAAAATTTACTCTGTGCCATTGGGAACCTAAAGCGCTTGTCTCATGAACGGTCGACACAACGTGTACATCATGACTTTTATTCGAGTCATTCTAAGCAGTGTATACCTGAAAAGCTTTGGGCTCCTTTAAAAAGAACTCTCACTTTTTAATCTGTAATCTCGAAATCACCGCCACGAACTACTCGCCCCACCGACGAAACCGAGAATTGGCAGGATCCCATCTCTGTGACCCGCCCCAAAATCTTGCTCGGGACTACGACTATCTTCGATTAGGAGGCTAGCTTTCCCACCCATTAGAAATTACTCTTTACAGCTCGAACCACCATCGAAGCACCCCCTTGGAAATAAACCATGCCAGCATGAGTAACCACACAACCGTTAGCACTAAACATCTTGACTACTGACCCCACCTCTTGTGGGTTATCAAACTCTGGTGACAAACCATCGAAGGTGTCCATTACTGCCCATTCGCGCCGCTGGTTAGGAGTCAAGGTCTTTGGAAAAGCTCTCACATCTGTAATTGGTATAAAGCGAGTAAGTATGCCAAGACGAGCGGTACAAAGCAAATCGAAAAAAACTAACATCCAACCTACATTCATCCGAATCAACTTGAGCAATAACGGCTTTGAAAGCCTTTTAGTTAATGGCCGAAGAATGTATTTGGAATGAATTTTTGTATACCAGCCCTTTATTGGGTAGAAATCTACGACAATCTCTCCGCCCAAACGAGCCTTTTTTACTAGCGCAGCAACTGAGTCAGCGAAGGATGGGGTATGTTGCAGAACCCCAAAACAAAAGACCTTGTGAAAACTTTCATCAGGAAAGGGTAGTTCGTAAATGGATGCCTGCGCCAACCTCAGGCGATCTCCGTAATCAGCGTTATTACTTTTATTGACATCAACAGCACTTGAATAATCTACGCTGTGCAATACGCCAGTGGTGGTTCTTAGAAAAACCTCACTAAATCGGCCGGCACCACTTCCAACTTCTAGGACAGAACTGCGACTAAGCTCAACAGGATCCCAATCGGTTTGAGCGTAGAAGCGTTTTTCACTTTGATCCGATCCGGAGTGCACATCGAGCTGAGTTCGCTTAAATTGACCCCATTGAAAACCAAAGCTTGTGGAGTAATTATCAACTAAGCAGAATCTTGGAATGCCGTTGATCACTGGGAATACATCACCTGTGATCTCGTCACTCAGGCGCCCCTCTGAGTAAGAGAGACGTCTGTGATTGTGCGGATGTACAAAAGGAATAGCGGAATCTTTCACTTTAAGTTGCCCAAGACCTCTTGACCGTCGATAGGTCAAAAATTAAGTTCCTTGAGGAGAAGGAATTACTTTTCACAACCTTATTTTTTCCGTATCTCGCAAAGTCGTTCGTAAATCTTCCGATACCCCTTAACGCCTTCATCAAGCGAAAAATATTTATGCGCGACACTCACGCAACGCGCTGAAGTACTTCGATCTGCAACCAGTGCCAATAATTGACCTAACCCTGCTAACATGCTCGATCGATCAAAATCCTTAAGCGCCACTCCTACGCGCTCGCCTTCTAGTATCTCAGTCATGTCGCCGATCCCTGCATTAGCCAGACAGGGCACACCGCAACCCAGTAGTTCGGCTAACTTAGTGGCAGCTGACCCCTGCTTGGAAAACACAGGCTTGATAAAGAAGACGCTAGCGTCCATGCGAGCGATGAGACATGGCATTTCAGCGTGTGTGGCCGCGATTAACTCCACGGCCTTAGAAGGTATCCCGGCAGCGTAAAGTCGATCTCCTATAAGGGCATGCTCACCGCGGTTAACGATTAAAAACTTTGCTTCGGGGCGTACGCTTAGCAACTCCGCAAAGCACGCGGCTGTTTCATCAAACAAATACCAATTGCTAGCAGTGCCGACGTAACCCATCGTAAACCCAACACTCTTGCGCGGCAAAGGCTTAAATCGACTCAGATCAGCACAGGTAGGGATAACCGAAACGGGTGGCATGCGATCTTGCAGGTAAGTAAACCCCTGTATGATTCTGGAGGCGGCTTGAGTTAGCAAAACCAAATGATCTGCCGACAAGAGGAACCGTTTCTCAAAGTATTTTGCTAACTTGTACAAGAGGTCTCCACGTGACCACCCGCCGTCTAGCTTCTCATCAGCCCAAAAACCGCGCATATCGAACAGATACTTCGCACCTGTGAAGCGTTTGATGGCTAGCGCTATCACCGAGGATACATAGCTGCGCGCATGCACAATGTGCAGGCGGTGACTCCACACTAACCATATGCCTAGACGCATGCCATTCGCGATGTCCCAGGTCGTAGCTAACGCTGCAGGACGCTTGTGATAACGCAATGGATGCCAAACGATTCCTGACGCCTCAATCTCTCTCGCTAGAAAATCAAGCTCAGCAAAATTAGCCAAATCTTCTGACTTTTCAAAACTGATGAGATGAATGGGACAGTAAACTACCAAGCGCTTGAGGTAAGCCAATACTTGGGACTGGCCCAATGGCTCCATCATGCCATCATAACTAATATAGAGCACACTCATACTCGATGTTCACCAGTGAGGAGTTTACTGGCATCTTGAAGGCCGACAACTTCGAGATGAGTATAGATAAGAAAGGCTTCAGGCAAAGGCGTACGACTTACTCTAGCTTCTGTATTCAACAACACACCCATCAGTCACTTGCCGGACAAACACCAAATGAAGATTACTTCGCAGCGAGGCTGAAGCAAGCAGCCCGAACACAACCGATCACGACTTATCAATTATCTTTTCCATGAACTCGCGTCATCAGTGTACTCTTACCCGAACAACATAATTTTGTTTGGTCTTGTTAAAAAAATTTAACTTTCCCTTGCCAATATTTTTGTGGAAAGTATCGATTAATATCAAGTACATCCGTATGCTCAATTTTTACCCCCAACGCAGCTACTATAGACCCTGAGTAGTCGATCGGCATAAAGTTCACTTGGATATTTGCTTACAACACGATAACGGGCTGCATTCGACAATTTGACCAATCTTGATTCATCTGAAAACAGTGCTGTGATTTTCTCTGCAACTGTCTCGGCTGATTCATCGATTCCGATTGGCATGCCACAGTCCCCAGCTCCCAACGCCTCCGCAACTCCTGTATTAGAGTACGCAACCACCGGGCACCCACAACTCAACGCCTCAAGCACTGTCTGTGGAAAATTATCAATCTTTGAGCCGTTTAAATAGACATCTGCAGCAGACATAATTGTCCTTAATAAGTTGTCGCTTTCAATAGAGCCCAACCATACAATTAGTGGATCGTCGTTTGCCGCCTTGCCAAATCCAATGATCTGCACGCTAGGATTCATTCGTTTTAGTGAAACCAAAACATTCCTAACAAATCCAAAGCCTTTTCTCTGGTCAGAATCGCCAGAATTAGCGCCTACCAAAACAACCTTAGAAAAGCTACTAAACCCGAGTGCTTTCTTGGCCGATTCCTTGCATATTGGTCGGAACATTTGAGTATCTATGCCCGTAGGGATATGCAAAACTCTATCTGAGGGAAATAACTCAGAGGACATTACAATTTGATACATCCACCGACTGGGACAGATTATCGTAAGATTTCTTGGTAGATTCGCGATTTTCCAGTCAAGTAAAGTACGAGCTCCACGACCCAGCTTAGAGCGATAATATTTCCAATCACTGCTGTCAACAAGAAACTTATCATAATGATACCCATAGGTTATTGGCCATAGATCAGAGAATCTCCAAACAACGGGATGATATATTTTGCCAAGATCTTTAATCGACAAGTAGCCACAAATCCAGAATAAATTAACCACATCTATGTCAGCTGAGTTAATCTCCCTTACTACCCCGGATGACATCAGGTTAATACTGAAAAGGTCCTGCTTATCTATATTTATCTTTCCCTCAATAGACCCCTCTAGATGGAGTCGTAATTTTCTGTAGACACGAGCGATGGGGTCAGATTTGCAACTATGTGTCGGAGCGTCTGTCTTTCTATTTAATACAGAAAAAATCGAGTGTGCTAGCTTTCCCCTGAGGTAGCGGTAGGTTCTCGTCGCAGCTCTTCCAGCGCCACCGCTGTCATTAGTTGAAGCGAACCAAACTCTCATTTCAGACGGAGCTAGACATCTGGCCGCCCAGCCTATAATCGGCTAAACCATCTGATACTTCCGCTTGTACTTGATCGAACTTAATTTGTCGATTGTTGCTCATACCATAATTGAAACATGAATAAAGTCCAGAGTCGTGCACTATTATCCGCTTGCCCCTTGATATGAGGAACAAGGAGTTCATTGAACACCCTTTCACTGAAGATACCTTGACTCTTCAAATAGGAAGGGCCAAGAAGATGGGTGGCCCGCTCGCGCAATCCACTGCGAAGCCAGTCCGCGATCGGGAGAACGAACCCGCGCTTGTTAACTTTCCTGAGTGCCGATGGTATATATTCTGAAAAGGTGTCGACTAGGCATCGTTTAAGATCAGTGGTGTCGAATCTTTGAGCAGAAGGAATAGACAGCACTGATTCTACAAACTCGCGGTCAAGAAATGGGGGGCGAGCTTCAATCGAAAAAGCCATTGAGAACCTATCGGTCATATGCAGAAACTCGTCGGGGAGTTGAATTTGCATGTCGATAATTCTTGGGGCATCCCTCACACTCGCTGGACGACCGTCGTTCCATAACCGCTCAATCAAAGCTTCCGAAGCCATAACTTCTCGATTGTGCAAAGAGGTTAATAATATTTTTTTCTTCTCATAATCGCGAAAATATATGTGATAACGACTTCCGATCGGGTATCGAAATAGGTCCCTTATCCAACGCCAGTCTCTCCGCATAAAACTTAATGCGTGATGTAGTCCTTTGTTCCAATCTTCATAAACTCTCCATTTTCCGTAGTTACCAAACAACTCATCCGCGCCTGTACCTGTCGCGCAAACTTTAACCTTTCCTGCCATACCCTTGAATACGTACCAAGATGGCAGACCTCCGGCGTAAGGTTCATCAAGTGCGGCAACCATTAGGTCAATATCAGATGATAGGTGATTACTATCGATAAGAATCTCATGATGTTGCGTGCCCCATTTATCTGAAACTATTCTAGCCAAATTACGCTCGTCGAGATCCGGGAAATCATCAAATCCAACTGTGTATGTTTGCACAGGGCCATTGCCTAGTTCAGACATCAGACCCACGAGAATCGCAGAATCTACACCGCCCGACAAGGAACAGGCAATTGGGACATCACTGAGCGACCAACGACGTACCGCACCTACAAGCCCCTCACGAATGACGGTTTGCAACTTTTCTCTATTCCAAGGGTCCCGTTCGAGCACGTGCGCGCCTGAAGGTGGACGCCAATAATTTCTCTTTTCAAGTTTTCGCCGCTTCACAGAGTAAGTGAAAGACTCTCCAGCAGCGAGTTTTGAAACGCCCCTATAAATTGTCTCTGGCGCAGGAATACACTGGAAACTTAGATAGTGATATACTGATTGATTATTAATTTCCTGTCGAAAATCGGAATGACACCTTAACCCCTTCAGTTCTGATGAGAAAACAAAGCCATCGGACGACTGGATAAAGTAAAGGGGCTTGATACCAAACGGGTCTCTCGCCCCAAAAAGGCAATTTTTAGATTTATCATAAATCACGAAAGCAAACATCCCATTCAGCTTTTCCAACATCCTTTCGCCATAGCGTTCGTACAAATGAATAAGTACTTCCGTATCTGAATGATCTGTCCGAAAAATGACGCCACTGGCCTCGAGCTCCCGCCTCAACAATGGCGCATTAACGATCTCCCCATTGAACACTATCCAAACACTACCTTCCGAGTTTGCCATGGGCTGATGCCCATCAGAGATGTCCACAATAGATAATCTCCTCATCGCTAGGTACACACCCCAAGTCGAATCGATGAAAACTCCGCTGTCGTCAGGCCCCCTATGCTTTTGGCTAGCATTCATCTGCTTTAGCAACGAAGTGTCTCCCAGCCCTACGAACCCAACGATCCCACACATTTTTAGGTTAACTTTGTCGCAATACAAACCAGATGAGGGCGACTACGAGGCTGTCCGAGACCGAACGCCACCAAGTCACGGACGACCTGTTTGGGGTGCCACCAGGACCGTCTGCTGAAGTCGGTCGCGAAAGTATTGACCGGCATGAAGCCGTTGGCTACGACCAGCGCGGCCAGCGTAGCTTCCGAAAATGACCTTACATGCTGATACCTATGAAAGACGTGATCGCAGCTGGGGCAGTAGATTTCCGCCTTTTCTAAATCTTCCTCGTTAGGGGTTGTGATAATTAGCATACCGCCCGGCGCCAAAAGATTGGCGACCGCCTCGAAGAAAATACCTATGTGCCGATCGTCAAGGTGTTCGATAACCTCGACCGAAATTACGCGAGAGAAGCGCTTCCCTTGCTTCCTAACCTCGTTTACCACTGCCGCTCCCTGAAATCCTTGAACCCCATGATTCAATTGGTTGGTGACCCCGACTGACTCTGGCGAAAAATCGGTGGCCCATACTTGAAATCCTAAAGCAGCAAGATAGCGTGGCAGGAAACCTAGGCCGCAACCATAATCTAATACACTGCCATCGCCGCCGCGAAGCACTGGTGCGAGAGTAGAAGCAATCCGCTTACCGAACAGGTTGGTAAAGTACTCATGAGGCCGCTGGGCTTGCCAACGCCAGAAGCGAGAAACATAATGGTCATCCCAAGGTAGCCTCCTGTAAGCCACCTTGAGGCTCACTGTAGATTTATCTCGGTTTAATTCCAACGCGGACTCCCCGAGCTCAATAGCTCCGAGAGTAAGCCGCTTGGCTGCATATGCCCCATATCCATAACCTCCTGTGAGCCATCCCGTCAATCAGTCATCTTCTACAAAAGAGAAAACTTCCCGAAAACGACGCCTAAAACACCGAACTAAAAAGTTATAACCCAGAAACCCCTAAAACAACAATAAAATGAATACGATAACCTACATCAAGGGCTACTATATAGTCGTCATTGCAAAATTTAACTTAAAGTGAGCTTGGTTCGTAGGTTGATGGGGTTTAGCTGGACTAGGGATGTAGTTCTTTTGAATCCCTCGAGTAATACCTCTTTAGCCTGTGCCAAAAAGAGGAATCTAAAAAGGCTATATACCTTCTCGCAGGATCATCTTGACCAGGTCCGTAGAACGATCTTTAAGCCATCCTCTAGCGAAATTAGTGGCCTTCCAAGGATGCTCTTCATTATAGAATTGTCAGGCTGTCTCCTGCTCATGTCACCCTCGGGCAAAGGAGGGAGATACGAAACACGAGATTTAGAGTCGGTGAGGCGAATTACCAAGTTCGCTAATTCATTTATAGAAACGCAAACCTCGCTTCCAATATTGACAACTGGATGGCTATTAAATCCATCGGTCAGCATCCTAACAACGCACTCAATATTATCGTCTATGAAACAAAAAGTGCGTGACTGAGTGCCGTCTCCATAGACATGAATATCAGAATTTGCTAGCGCCAACCTAATGAACCGTGATACGACGAAATCATCGGATTGCTTGGGACCATAGGTATTAAAGAATCGAAGAATTTGATAGGGAAGTCGATACTCTTGATAAAACGCTCGACAGTAGACTTCTCCTACATTCTTGGCAACAGCATATGGTAGCCGAGAGTTAAGCGGCGTGACTGACTCGTTCTGAGGCAGACTCACGGGTTCCCCATACACCTCCGAAGACGAAGCGTAAAAAATTTTTCTTACTCCGGTATTTTTAGAGAGCTTCAGTACGTTCCTAATCCCGTCTAAATCACTCAGTACGGATATTGGATTACTCAAGGTACGAGCAACACCAACTACAGCGGCAAAGTGAAAGACATACTCGAACCTTCCAACCGAAAATACAGCTGCTAAACCCTCACTATCATTGACGTCGCAATGAACAAATTTTACGCGCTCATTGCTATCAAGATTCGACAGGAATCCTGTAGATAAGTTGTCAACCACAGTAACATTTGTTTGATCTAGGTTTATGAGCCGAGCCACCAATGAACTACCAATAAATCCTGCACCGCCCGTCACTAATACATTCATGATTTACCACCTAAATAATAAATTCCGAATTACCACCAAAATTCGCCTATTAAAGACGACCGAGGGGCACTGAATGAAGGAATAAACAAGATACATCATCGCCCAAAACTTAGTCGTAACACGGTCTGATGTATGCAAAGAGCCGTAAGAGTATATACCAGACTTAATTCGCCTGATCTTTAGATAATCTCCTGGTGTATTCGTTTTAATTAAATCGACAGATCGCATGAGCGACTGGATACGAAGAAAAAACCTCTCGTCGACACCGTGTTTAACACTACGATTTTGGTGATCAACTACCACTGAAGTGACCACGTTAGAAAAAAGTGGCTTCGACTTCCAATAGAGCCTCAACCATAATTCATAATCTTCAGAACCTGAGAGCTCTCGATCCTCTGAGAATAAATTGTTTAGAAAAAAATTCCTCTTCACAAACACGCCATTACAGCTGAAGCAATTCCCATCGACTAACGCGTCTTCTAGGGATTGAAAATCACTAAATGAAGGCGCAGAAGTTAATTTACCGTCTTGTAAGAAAGCGAAGTTTAGATGGAACCAATCAGGATTCTCGTTGCTGCAAATGAAATTTTCTGCGACAGACACATGATTTGGCAGCGCGTAGTCATCACTATCGAAGAAATTTAAATAATCACTCCTTGACACTGTCGCACCGAAATTCCGTGCGGCGCCGCGCTCTGAATTTGAAATGCGTATATACCTGACATTCTCCGCGATATACCTCTGTACAACAGCCTTCGTGTTATCAGTGCTTCCATCATCGATCACCACAATTTCATGGTTTGACCCCAACTGTTCGAGTAAGGATTCTAAGACTATGGGCAAAAATTCTTCACGATTGAAGGTTGGAATAATAAAACTTATCCTCGGGCTAGACAAATTCATATAGTTACCCACATTAACACGTCGGTTTTACCCGAGTTCAATTCCAAATAATTGATAAAGATCTTAAATATGACGTAGACATGCGGAATACTTATCGAAATTCATGGCGCCCGATTGGCAACCATTTGACTCCCCAGAAGAAAATCATAGGTCGTCGAAAGCTGTTCGCTAGAAAACCGCTCAAGAAGCGTTTTCTTAAGATTCTCGGCCATTCTCACAAGCTGAGGCGAATCTGCAAGATTTTCGATTATTCGTGAAGCAGCCTCGGCTACTGGATCACTCGACTGGAGTACGATCGCATTCTTATCACTTTGAAGATACTCGTCAAAATCACCAACACCGCCCTTAACAACTACGGGAACACCTAAATATCCAGCCTCCTTCACAGCGCTATTACTAGACTCACTTTCAGACATCGAAACGTAAAATGATGCCCGCTTCAAAAATGGATATGGGTTATCGATAAATGGAGAAAAACAAATATGAGAATCGAGATTATATTTTCTTCTTAGGTGTTCTAAGGCTGCCAAATCCTCGCCCCCGCCAAAGTTTATCAACTGTGTGTTTACTCCACGAGCAATCAATTTGGCCACGAGTTGAATGAGCTGATCGACTCTCTTAGTATAAGTAAGCCTACTAAAGCTTATGATCAAAACCCCGGATAAATCGCCTTTAGAGCGGTCGAACACACTCGGCACAGCAAGCTGAGTTAGATTAGAGCTCGCTAAAAGATCATATTTACTAAATTTATAAAGGTAAGGTACCACCCTTATCTTCGAATACCCTGCAAATAATTCCCGGGACCAGAAAGCACGAGTATTCTCTGTCGGAGCGCACTTTAGCGGGGAACAAAGATTACATAATGCATTCAATAAAACTGATTTTACACCGTATTTTCGGAGGTCTTCATCTGTATTGTGCCTCACGTAATAGATGTCGATGTGCATGAAAATAGTTGCACATCTTAATGTCAATAGTGTCATCTGTTGATGGGCTATTATCTTTTGGGGTTGAATTTTTTTTATCAAACATCGCACTCTAATAATATACCTAATTAAGCTTGGTATATTTCTTAATCTAAGGTGCTGTTCCGAAAGAAAATGATATTCAATTTTGTGACCCGCCAGCCATTTCTCAAGCGGCCCTGGGGCCTCTGGAGACAAAAAAACCACCCTAGCAATATGGCTCTCAATATAGTCAATTGAGGTCTCTAAAACGTTAGACCGCTTATTGTATGGATAGCCAATTAGTATTGTGAATCTACAGGGGCTTTGCCGAGACTGATCGGTTTTCATCATGCGACTGTCTATTACTAAAAAGTTCACGGAAGGAATACCACAACCTGAGGATAGAGATGTAGATCCAAAGTTGCCCACGACTCCCCACTCCGACTAATTTCAAGGATTCCAATGCTGAGCAGTTTGCCCTTACGAGGCCACTAAAATAGTCGGAATTTTTGGGGGCCGGCAGAGTCATTCTCTCGCGTAAAATGAGTGGGTAGTTTTCCTTTTTTGAGCTTACCCCGCCAAGGTCGAAAATCACCAATGAGGCATCAATCCGTTTAATCTTTCTTGCTGACCTTAAAGTACGTTCAATGGCATCTATGTCCGCAACTAACTTGTAGCGCTCATTGAATCCACCCAAGCCTCGTAAAAGATCCGTCTCGCAGATGTAGGCCGGATGAAATGGCAAGTGCAGGTAGGGAGTCCAGGGATGTTGATGGTTAAAGTTTGGCATTACATTATGAGGATGTCGGACTGTAGATATCCCACCGTAAAGAACATCGTAATCGTCCTGCGAACCTGCAATTAGATTTAGGGTGTCCTTTGATTTTAACGTATCCCCACTATTTAAGAACATTATAAACTTTCCATTGGCCAATGATAAACCTTTATTCATGGCATTATATATTCCAGAGTCTTTCTCACTTATATATAGCTTCTTAGAATTTTCTTTCAAGACAAATTTTTTGTAGCGTCTGCGCTCTAATACCTCGAGGCTACCGTCAGTCGAAAGTCCATCTATAACAATATGCTCAAAAGATGATACCTGTTGAGCCTCAATTGATGCGATTGTATTTTCTAGACCAAGGGAGTTATTTAGATTGACTGTTATAATAGAAAGGTTAAAGTATCCTCTGATTTTAACGTTACTCCTTATATTGAGCTCTGTTTGATATTAAATATTTTAATCGCTCCTCAAGCTTTATTTGAGGTTGTTTTTTTGCCCTGTCTATAAGCTCGATTCTGCTAAATAACCTCTGAAAAACTCGCATAGCTCTCGAACGTAACGCTAAAACTCGACTCTGCGACTTTTCTCACGCGAAAGCACACGCCTATAAAGTTCTTGATATCGTTCCGATAGTATTTGGGGGCTATAGAAACTTTCAGCATATTCTCTGTATGATCTTCTAACCTTTCGCTCATCTGAGCCTTCTAAAACCGATTTAATGCCTCTTGCAAACTCCTTATTAACGAATACTGGCGCGGCAATCCCCGAGCATTAAACACAGCGCGGCTATAAGGTCTAGCGGAGTTAAGGTTCATAAAACCTAGTCGCAAACAAGCCACCTCCGAAATAAAATCACTCGAAGTAGCGTTGGCACCAACCATCCAAGTGATCGAGATTTACTGCGCGTGGAAGACCCCGCTGTAGAGATGTGCCAGTAGCTAATAACCCTTGGGTGCAACTGCTAAGCTTCTTATTAATAGAGTCCCAGTCTCTTTTAAAAACGCTATCATCATCCCCCCGATAAACATTTATCGCGCCAACGTTTAAACCCAACCCAAGAATCCTCTCTCTAGCATGAAGCAGCTTCTTGGCATCTGAGACACCACCAGGATTGAGGCTGAAACGCACATCGGCTGATGCGGAGAGAAGTAGATCCGCATACTCGCTCTGTGACGCCGGTTTAAATAGTAAGTCGGGATCGAAGGAATTCAGCGTCACATTAGAAATTACTATAGGCTTTATACCTGAACAAGCCGCCTCAAGGTGCGCGGTGCCGGAATAGGTAACGAAGCGCTTAGCGTGCTGGAAGAGTTCGATATTCGAGTATTCACCGTCACTTAGAATCACATTGTTGGGTCGCCCGCCTGGCAGAAAAGTTTTGATTATTTCCCTGATCCAAAGAAACTGATTTTCACCCCAACGATTAGCACTTGGATGTGTCTTTAATAGCCACTCTTCCCTACTATTTGAGATAACTTTAAGTGTGTAGGCTATCCATTCGATGTAATCTGAAAACACTCTATTTCGATCAATATGGCTAAAAGGCGAATCCCGAAAAACATGCATCATTATAATATTTCTCGGTGTCCGCCATGAAACCTCTTTACTCTTTTCAATCGCCGCTCGAGCATCTGAATATGTTGAGTTTCCGATACTTCTCTCTTGCCAATAAGAATCGACCTGACTTTGATCCGCCAAGAGTAATAGCCGATCCCATTCTTTTCTGGGCATTAAAAAGTGGGAGTTTTCAGAATCCACATACAGCCTATAGACGCTGTGTGCTGCATGCACGTAGATATGAACGCCCTGACGGCGAAACTCGGCGACTACGCCACTCCCAGTGTAGACCGTGTGACCCAAGAACGCGACTTGAACTCTGTAGTTTCTTACGATACGCCGAGCGAGACGTACCTTTTCTAACACTCGAACTGCTGAGATAAAACGACGCATTAACGAAATATGAATCGTCCCATCGGGTGCCGATTGAAGGGCGCTATCCCAAACCCCATGCCGTAATTGGACCTCGTACCATGAACCTCCACCAAGTAACTTGGAGCGGCTAGACTGAAAGGCTAATCGCAATGCTGGCGGCAACATAAGAATGCGACGAGTCAGGGATAATAATGAACCGACAAAAGATCTCTTGGTTGAATACTCAGCAATGATAATTTTATACTGCCCCAGGATGCCTGATAGCAATCTGTGCTCAGCAACCTCACGTGGGATAGGACGATCAAAAACGAGCGTTTTTATGCCAGCCGCGACACAATATCCATGGGCAATCGGTATTATAAAGAGCAGTTGACTTGGAATAAATCCATTCCCGATGAATAGGGCGCGGTCAGACAATTTGTTTACCTAGATGAAATATTAAATGCATTTTCTGAACTTTCTCATGAGCATTCAAGCCACATCGTGGCGTAATTAAATCAAAATAGTCGAAAGCGCTCTTCGCGCTCCCAAAGCAGAAAAAAGGTTGGTATTTTAAATGCCGAAGTAATCAGATAGCTCAAATCTGAATTTATTTTCTCTGTGAACAGCGAGAACATTAAACTGAATAAAGGAATCTATCATGTGAACTTCGTAGTCGATTAATGATCCATTACCGTCTAGAAACAAAGAATAGCTCATTTCATGAAGGTCGCGAACAAACTTCTTCGTCGACACGCCATTTTCGAGAAACCACTTAGGGGTAATCTCCATGTAAAGGGATGGTTTGTTTTTTTGAATTATTTCAACCGCCCCCATAATCACTTGAGGCTCAAAACCCTCGACATCAATCTTTATAAAGTCGACCGCCTCTGTTTCTATTTCTGATCTAAAACTATCCAGACTTCGAACCTTAACTTGATGACCAGGTATAATCGCACCTGTAATCTTCTGATCATCATCAAACACTTGAGTGCCGTTAATTAGTCTGCCGGCGCCGCTATTCTCAACTGAATTAGAAAGGTTCATTAACCCATCGCGATCAGATATCGCAATGTTATGGTTTATTATTTTAATAAGCGGCATCTCGTTTAACTGCTGATTTGCTATTAATCTACTGTAAATAGTCTTGGACGGCTCAAACGTGTGCACACGAGCTGAAACGTTAGAGGCTTGCAGTGCCGCCGAAAGTTTTAAAGCGAATGCACCTATATTTGCACCTACATCATAGATCACAGGGTTGGGAATATTTCTTGTCAGCGCGTAAGCGTACCTCCACGAATAGTCTTTCATGTTTGCGAATACAAACCATTGCATGTAGTCTCGAGGGTCTAAGATAAAATTGACTGAGTCTCGTTTTACTTTTTTTTCGCTAACTTCAAACTCACTATAATCCGCTGGAAGAGGAACTAGCTTTACTGTCGGGAGTCGTTTATTAATAGTGGCGACGATGTTATCAAATCCGAGCCTTAATATAATTAAATGCAGAGTTCTCGTTATCTTCTTTCTTGTTTGACTCATGACTTTTGCGGTACCTCGACGAAACTTGTCACTCGAACGCATCCTCCTTTTCCGCAGAAGGTCTGTCGAGCGACAAGTCGTTACGAAATTTCGTGAGACGGCTATTAAGTGCCGACGACCTCGCAAGGTCCTGTACAAACCCATCAATTGTTGCTCCAACCGAGGTGGTAGCGCGGCAATAATACGCTTTAAGCAAATGCGAATCGATTTGAATCATTTGCTCCGTTCCAGCAAGGCCCGCTCAGCCATGCGCAGGTCTTGTGGGGTATCGATGTCCAGAGAATCTTTTTCCATCATGATGTAGGGAACGCAACTTGCCCCGTAGAGTTCCCCTGAATAAAGCGTATCCGGATGGCAGACAAGCACAGCCGGCCCATTGCGCGCATAGGCCTTGGGCTTGTCCTGCCGCCTGGTAGCCATTGCCTGGTCGCCAATAAAGGGAGAGAGAGTACCCCTAGAAGATAGTTTCATCACCGAAACCGGGTTGAACTGGTGCGGCACCTCCACCACACTAACGACACTGGTCGCATGGGTAGACCGGAACAGTGCGATGGCATCTTCCACATGGCGGCTGGTGCGCAATGGGGAGGTGGGCTGCAGCAAAGCCAGCGCCTCCACCGCCACGCCCTGAGCCCCCAGCCACGCCAGCGCATGCGTTAGCACGCCAAGCATTGGGGCCTTGTCGCCAGCCAGTTCTGGAGGCCGCAGGAATGGCACCTCCGCCCCCAGTTCACGTGCGACATCTGCAATCTCGCTATCGTCGGTCGAGATCAGCACGCGGTCCACGGAAGCAGCGCTCCGTGCGGACTGGATGGCATAAGCGATCAGCGGTCGACCGGCGATTTGCGCTAAGTTTTTGCGATGAATGCCCTTGGATCCACCTCGAGCAGGGATGACCGCGACGATGCTGATGTCTCAATCGCCCGAGTTCAATAGGTGATACATTTTTGGATATCCACCACCTCGGTTGAGAGAATTTCGGCGATGCGCTGACCTGCACGGCCATCGCCATAAATGGGCTCCATGTCGTACTGGCCATGGCTGATCTGCCGAACGATGGCCGCCTTGATCTCGTCCTTTCCATAGGGCACGTCCAACACATTGCTGCCGCGGTCACGAGCAGTCTGCCGGGTCCCAATATTGACCACCGGCGTACCTATAAACGCCGCTTCGCGAATGCCGCTACTGGAATTGCCGACCAGACAGGCCGTCTTGCGCATTAGACGCACATAGGTCTCGATGGGAAGGTTCTTGAAAAAATGCATGTGACGATCTAGCTTGCGCTCGCGCCACTTGCGGATGCCGCGGGCGATATCGTCCGAGCCCGCGTCTGCATTAGGCCAGAGTATGATCGCTGGCAGATCCAGCTCCCGGATGGCTTCAAGCGTCATCGTGATCTGGGCCTCACCCGCCCCGTACTCCGTAGTCACCGGATGCTGGGACACCAACACAAAGGGGTGGTCGAAATTCAGCCTCACTCCGACGCCCTTGTCGAAAAGCGCGGACCCGAGCGAAATCTCGGGTCCGTCTAGGATATCGGCCACGAGGTCGATACGCGGACAGCCCACCATGTGCACATGCTTGGGTAGCTCGCCCAGACGGATGATGCGCTCGCGCGCGCCTTCACAGGCCGGAAAATGGATGTGGGCGAACTTGGTGACCGCGTGACGAATGCTTTCGTCAATGGTGCCGCTGACCTCACCGCCCATGGTGTGGGCCACCGGAATGTTCATATAGGCCGCAGCCAGCGTGGTGGCCATGGTCTCGAAGCGGTCACCGACCGTCAATACCACATCGGGCTTCATCTGCTCGAAGAGGGTTGGCAGCTCCAGCAGCCCCAGGCCAGTAGACTTGGCCATGGTGGCGGGCGTCTCACCCTCGATCAGCATATGGACGCGGGCCGAGGCGGCAAACCCATCCGCCTCGATGAGGTTGATCACGGCGCCATAACGATCCAAAACGGCAGAAGCTCCCACGATGAGTTGCAGTTCCAGAGCCGAGTGGTTCTGAATCGCACGCATCGCGGATTTGATGCTGCTGTAATTAGCCCGCGAACCGATGACAACACAAATTTTCTTCAATTCAGGTCTTCCCAGGTAATCTTGTGGTCGGGCGCCATGGCGTGGCGCACCTGCCGCCCAAGCAACTCGGTGTGGCGGGCGGCGGGTATGCCATCGCCAGGCTTCTTAAAGGCAAGATCGGCAAACTGCAAAGACTGGCCTGCCTGCACGGCACGGGCCGTCACGACGCTTTTCTCGAAGATGCGTTTCATGTCGCGATAGCCCCGCAGGTCGTCCTTGTCGACCGGGTTCGCGCGGATGATCGCAGCCTCCTTAACGTGGGAGCAGAAGACCTTGAACTCATCAGGCTCCATGCTGTGCTGGGCGTCGCTGCCGTACATCAGGCGCGAGAAGGTGAAATGCTTCTCCACCACAGTGGCGCCCAGTGCAGTGGCAGAAATGCAGGCCGCATGGCCGAGGGTGTGGTCCGATAGGCCAACCGGCAAGCCGTAGCGCTGCTGCATCTCCAGCATCACGTTGAGGCCGACGCGCTCCGGCGCGCAGGGATAGACCGACGAGCATTGCATGACCACCAGCGGGCCGCCCCTGCGTAGCACCGCCACGGCTTGGTCTAATTCGGCCCAATTGCTCATGCCGGACGAAAGGTAGACCTTCTTGCCCGTAGCGGCCACCCTCTCGAGCAACGGCAAGTTGCTGGTCTCGCCCGAAGGGATCTTGTAGTGTTCGATGCCCACCTCCTCCAGCAGATCTAAAGCTTCCAGCGAGAACGGCGAGGAGAGA
>Ga0172372_10005758_pt1 | contig 17125 bp, 18 predicted proteins | sample LakKiv5m_2_FD_114544 | JGI IMG/M metagenome (GOLD analysis project Ga0172372, IMG submission 114544) | Freshwater microbial communities from Kabuno Bay, South-Kivu, Congo - kab_092012_9.5m | ecosystem: Environmental > Aquatic > Freshwater > Lake | place: Democratic Republic of the Congo...
GTGGGAGATTATTTAGTTTCCACTGACCTAGAATTGTGTGAAACTGTAGGAGCCAACAGACAATCTAGATTGACTAAAGTAACCGCAGTGGCACAAACCACTACTTCTGGAGTTGTTAGAGTTGTTTGCGCTAGGCCTATTTTCTTTTATTCTGGATCTCCAATTCAAGTTCAAAAGTTTAAATCAATTCCTCAATTCACCAGATCATTCGATTTCATTTATTTGAGTGGTTACACAATGAGAGATGCACAAAGACCTAATGGAACAGATTCGAGAGTGGATGAAATTTTGGACGTTTTGTATAATACAAATTTGGCTGCAACCTTGGCTACTAAGGACGTGATTTCATTCCGTTATATCGTAGATACTTTCAGCGGAACGATTCAGCCGAATTCTAAGTACCAACTTTCAAAGCTTGCTATGATGAGACAAAAGGCTTTGGCATTTATCAATGCTCCTTCTATGGCTCAGTTTAGAGCCAGCACAGATCCAAGATTTACTAATGCTCCAACAGCTGTAGATCCGTTCCCTCCTCTAGAAGCACGGTACATTGCAGAGGGTGGAAATTTATCTTTGAATCCAGCTTACACGTTCAGCCTACCTACTCAAGATTTGGGAGCTTCTTTTGCTGGTTATTTCACCCCGTATATTACAATCAGGGAAAACAACAGAAACACGAATGTCCCTCCAGCTGCTTATATCTCCAATAATTTTGTTAGAAAATTTGCCAACGGAGAACCTTACAACATCATAGCAGGTCAAAAAAGAGGCACGATCTCCGGAGGTAATATAGTAGGAGTAGAATATGACTTTACCGACGAAGATCGCGGCTGGCTAGAACCTTTTGGATTGAATCCTATTATTAAGAAAAGAGGATTTGGTGTTGTTATCTTTGGTAACCAAACTGCTTACCAAACTATTAATTCTGCCTTTGGATTACTTCATGTAAGGGATTTGTTAATTAGTCTTGAGAACGATGTTGAAGAAATTCTATTAAACTATCTGTTTGATTTTAATGAGGATTCTATCCGTCTTGAAATTAAAACTCTGGTCGATACCTATTTAGATGGGGTTAGAGCGGGTGGCGGTATTTATGCTTACCAAGTAATTATGGACGCATCTAATAATCCTCCTTCTGTTATCGATATGAATATGGGTATTATTGATGTGATCATCGAGCCTGCTAGGGGAATTCAGAAATTCATCAATAGAATCACTGTAACCCGAACAGGTGGTATTGCATCCGGTGGTTTCATCAACTTTGTATAACATATTGTGTGAATTTGAGAAGGTAAGATAAATAAAAAAAGAAAAACAATTAATGGCCGGTTTACCACATTACCAAAATTCATTGTATTCAATCAACAAATACGAACCAGTTTATCTGAATCAATTTGAAGTGACTGTGATTCCTCCTGCAGCTGTTCAAGGGGGTCAAATTTTGTTACAGCAGGTTGTGAATGTAGCTGGATTAGACGTCGACAAAAATCCAAGTTTTGTATTCCAAAAATACAAGTTTGCTAAAAGGAATTATGCAGGAGGCAAACCAGATAAAACAAGTTTGGACTTGAGTGTGAAATTTACTGTGAATTTGAACGACGATAATTCTATGTACACGTTTAAAACTCTTAGACAGTGGACAGATTTGATTTACAATCCTTTAACCGGAGCTATGGGGATTAAAGCAGATTATACTGGCACCATCATCATTTCTATTTTCAACAAAAATGGCGATGTCTTTAGAAGAATCACTTGTCGGGACTGCTTTCCTATGAAAGCTATTGACCCAATGGAGTTAGATTATGTCAATGCAACTACTTTGTATGAAATTTCCATGCAGTGGGCGGTTGATTATTGGGAAGATCTCTTCACCTAAAAATTAAAAAACTAGATGGCAGGTTTACCTCATTTTAATAATTCTCTAGCGGCTCGCAATAACTTTGAGCCTGTTTTTCTTAATCAGTTCGAAGTTCTGATTACTCCTCCAGCAGGCGTAACTTTGGCTAATGTGAGATTCAACGGGGAATCTATTATGACCCAACAAGTTAAAAGTGTTACCGGATCTTTATCGGTAGACATTCAGCCTTCTGCTCCTGTAACTCAGTATTATAAATTTGCAGAGAGAAGATATGCCGGGGGTGAACCTTCTACCACCGATGTGCAATTTTCCATCTCTTTCGAGGTGAACCTAAACGAAAATAATTCCATGACCATCTTTAAAATATTGCGCCAATGGTCCGATTTAATTTACAATCCTTTAACCGGTGCGATGGGCTTAAAAAGAGATTATGTAGGCCAAGTTGTTGTTTCGATCTTTAATAAACAGGGGGATGTGTTCAGAAGAATAACTTTGAATAACTGCTTTTTAATCGAACCTTTAACTCCGATGGGATTGAGCTATGATACGGGTGATTCTATCTATGTGTTAGATACAACATGGAAATCTGATTACTGGCAGGACCAATTCTTATAATTGGAACTTTTTTTGGCGGTAAATATATAAGAAACACATATTTGTGTGACTTAATATAAACGCATGAATTCTAAAAATTTATCACCCGAAATAATTTTGCAAGAAAAAGAAAAATTAGGGGGGATTTCCTTCGATGATAATATCGCAGATCTGGATCCAATTAACCCCTTGGAGGAAAGAGCTCAGAAAGAGGCCGAAGCACTAGTCCAACAAGCTAAAGAAAAAAATCCGGTTTTGCCAGAGACAAAGTTGGCACAGCAAATAAAAAAAGAGCCCGAAGCCAACACAAATTCAGTTCTGAAAAATTCAGGTCCTTCTGATTTAGGCTGGAAAAACTTACCTCCTTCTTTATTGCCTTCCGGGGGTTTGTTTTATCCAGAGGGGGTTCAAATTGCAATCCGCCCTGCGGAGGTGAAGGAAATTAGACATTTTTCTACCTTGGATGAAACTGACATGCTGGATATAGATTCCAAATTGAATTTGATTTTAGACAGATGTTGTGTTGTTAAATTTCCCCAATATGGGGTTGTCTCTTACAAAGAGATAAAACAGGAAGATCGTTTTTTTATTATCATGACAATAAGGGATTTAACTTTTGTCAGGGGGGAAAACATGATTGTTTTGAAGCCCGAAACCTCCTGTAAAACTGGGGATTGTCCGTTCCAAAATGGCATAGAATTGAGAACCGGGGTCTTGTCTAAATATGACATAGACGATAATCTGATGACATACTATTCTAAAGTGGAACGAAAGTTTGTGTTGCCTGTGCCGAAGTTATCCCAGACCGTGAGGATGACTGTACCTTCGATAGGAGTAGTGGAGGCAATTTCAAATTACGCTCGTAATAAAATCAGGCAAGGCAAAGACGTAGATGAAAGTTTCATAAAAATAGCTCCTTATCTTTATGAAGATTGGAGAGGTTTGACCGAGCAAAAATTATCCGAACTAGAAGAAGGATCTAATTTATGGTCCAAAGAAGAATTTTCCATTTTTTTTCAAATTGCAGATCTTCTGAAAATAGGTACGAAGTTAGAAGTAAATTTACCATGCTCGAAGTGCGGTGCTCAGGAGGTCACCGCTCCAATTTACTTTCCCGAAGGGATCAGATCTCTTTTCCTTATTTCAAATATCTTTGGAGAACTACTTTGATTTAAAATTCAGACTTTGGTACGAGCACAGATTGGACCCAGATTGGATAGAAAAAATTCCATATTACGAGTACCAAATTTGGTTGGATAAATTAAATTCAACAGTAGAAAAAGAAAATAGAGAAGCTCAAGAAAATTCTGGACAATCGGAAGTCTTCAATTTTTCTAGGTAATTGCTTCAGATTAAAAATCTGGATATATAAATCTAATTTATTCCATGGCACAGGATACAGCAAATATTTTAAAGGAACTGTCTACTCTTTCTAGCAACATGGATTCTTTGGTTAGAGAACTAAAAGAACAAAATAAAATCAGCATCGAAACCAATAAAACAACCAATCAGCTGATAATGGGAATAAAGGAAGATAGAAAGATTGAAACACCCAAGCCTATTGAGGAAAAGACGGATCCGAAAATGTTTGAAAAATTAGTTGCTTCTTTTTCTAAAGAAATAAAAAACTCTTTGGAAAAACAACTTGATGGAACTTTGGGGGATTTAACAAAAAACATTTTAAAACCAGCAGAGATTAAGCCCAATTTACCTAAAAATTTAGATTTCATGAAGATATTGGGTTTGGATAAATTACCCAAGTTAAAAGAGGGGGGAGAAATCAAAAAAGACGGAATAGCGGTAGTAGGAGAAGCAGGTCCAGAAATCGTAAATCTAAAAAAAGATCAGCAAGTTATTTCTAAAGAAATGACGATGCAAGAAATCAAAAAAAATGAAAAGACAAATCCTAAAGAAGCACAAATTCAGGAAGTAATTTCTGGTCAAGACTTTGCCAAATTGAGCACCAAAAAAACGATTAAAAATTGGCAAGGTATTGAAATCCCCGTTGCTGAAATCGAATCCCATATGAAGGAATATAAAGCAAAAAACCCAGATTTCGACGAGGATGAATTAAACGATGAAAGAGAAGATTTTATCGAATATTACAAAAAGAAAAAAGATCCAGCTGAAATAGAAGCCGAAAAAGTTGAATTTAGACAGCAGATAGAAAATATAAGAGAAAAATATGGCGAGGAGGAAGCAAAAAAATATGAGGAGAAAGGGGGTTTGTATATACCATCGGCACCCAAAACAACTGATATTTCTTCGGAAAGAATAGAAACTAAACCTTCTTTAACGGAAGGAAAAAAAAAGAAAAAAGATCCAGCCGAAAAAGAAGATAAAAAAGATAAGATAAAAAAAGAAAATCAAAAATCTATTATTTCTCCATCCAAGCCTAAACTTTTAGAATCACTCAAGGAAAGGGGTAAAGATATAGGTTCAAAAATAAAGAAAGATTTTACCTCCAAATCTGATGAATTCAAGCAGGGGTTCAAACAAACTTTATCCGGACAAGTTAGTCCTTCTGAGCTTGAAAATGCTGGTTCAATGGCTCAAAAAATGCAAAAGCTAGCTGAAGACATGAAGGCCACTCAGGTAAAAAAAGAAACTCCAACTTTGAAAAAACCAGAAGAGCCAAAAAATCCATCCAAACCATCGCCAACACCTGCCCCACCTTCTCAGGATCAACCTGTTTCTATGAGATCTTCGGAAACCCCGTCAATTCCATCTAAAATCCAGGAAGTTGGAAAGATTGAAAAGGTTGGAAAAGAATCAGAAAAAAAAATCGAAACTTTACCCCCGGAAGAGATTAAAGAAATCAAAGCTCTTTTAGCTGGAATATATAAAGTCCTTTCCGGTCCTCTCAGAATTTCGAATGATGTTCCATATAGACCAAATTCAAATATCATTTAAAATTTAGGTTTCATTTTTATTTTACGTCGAGAGTCAGTATATTTGATTTTCCAATCTTTCTTGTATGAATCATCCAAAGTTCAAATATAAAGAAATTCCAGCCGATTTGTTTTTTCAAGATTTATCTGAGTATGATGAGTTTTCATGGGTTGCCAAACCAAATTCAGAAAATATTTTTATTTTCAGTGAAATAGATAATTTGTTTGACGAAACATTTTATACCAACAAGGATATTAAAATTGATCCCCTTTATTTGTCTATGGCGGAAATATGGGCCACTAATTCATATTGCAGGAGGATGAAGGTAGGAAGTTTAATTGTTAAAAACAAGTCTATAATTTCAGACGGGTACAATGGTTCACCTACGGGGTTTCCGAACGAGTGCGAGGATGAAGAATTTGTAACTCTAAATTATGTTTTACATGCTGAAGCAAACGCAATCACTAAACTTGCCAAGAGCACACAGAGCTCCGAGGGATCAACCATGTATGTCACGGTTTCTCCTTGTTTTGAATGTTCTAAGTTAATCATTCAATCTGGCATCAAAAGGATAGTTTTTGGCAAGGTCTATAGAAAACCCGAGCCCTTGTCTTTTTTACTACAGGCAGGAATAGAAATTGTAAAATTGGGGAAAAAAATTTAAAGAATTAAAAAATGGCAAAAGAAAAAAACATCCAGGTATTAGCTGAAAATTTTATTTTTAAAAAAGATGATATTTCATTTAAGTTTTTGTTTGAAAGATTGAGGCCGGGGGTTTTAAATCACTGTTTCGCAATCTTAAATGATTTGGAATTGGCAGAGGATGCCTTTTTAAATTCTATGGCCAAAGTGTGGCAAAAGATAGACCAATATGATGTTGAGAAGGGAAATTTTTCCACTTGGTGTTACAATATAGCAAAGAATGAATCTCTGTTGCTTCAGAAAAGCAGAAAAAAACTTGTCAATAAAACATCGGAGGAGATCGAACTCGATACCTCTAAGATGGATCCAGATTCTGTCATTTATTCGGTTGATGATGATCCTATTTGGAGTTTCTTGTCTGGAAAATCTGACATTGATGTCATTTATGATCAAGTGGTAGATCAAATCAAAGAACTGCCAATTTTGTACCGGGATATTATGATAGATAGAGAAATCAACGGCATGAAATATAAAGATATTGCCGATAAGTATGGAATTAAAAAAAGATCTATCGCCACAAGGATTAGAAGAGCAAGAACAAAAATTAAGAAAAAAATAGAAGATCTAACCAAAAAAATCGAAAAATGATGGATTTTGTTTCTCGAATAATTGTTACTTTTAAAATTTTCGGGGTTTTAAAGGATTTGAAATTATACTCGGATTATCTTTCGATCATCAAAAAAGAATCCATAAATTCAAAACAGTGGGCGAGGTTTAAATTAAGAAAGGATTGGTTCGGTAGGATTTATACGGTCGTGAATCTTCCCCCTGAAGTTACCCAATCTAGAGATTTCCCCGATGAAGCAAGGCCAGCTTTTGTTTTCGAGGAAATACGCCCCATCAATGAATACCTAACCAAATTAAATTTACATGAAATCGTTGCACCTCTACTCAAACCAATCGAGGAAACAAACGGAGATTCTTATCTGGTGATTTACTATTTTATCTATCGAGAATTAAGTTGGATCTGGTTCATCAGATTCTGTTTAGAGATGATAGCTGTTGGATATTTAATTAAAAATTGGGAACAGATTTTTCAACTGGTTAATTCAGCATTTCCATGGTAAATTGGGAAGAAACAAAAGAGGAGTATCAAAAAAAGTTGGATTTTTTCAAAGACCCTTATTTTATTTTCGAGGAGGAAAATCATTCATATACATATAAGGGAATTTCTTATGATTCCGTAACCACCTTTTTAAGAAGATTTAAAATTCCTTTTGACCGTGATTATTGGGTTAAAAGGAAGGCGGCAGAGGCAGGAGTAGATCCGTCTGTTATAGCAGAAGATTGGACTAAAAAAGCTGTAACCGCAGCTTCCTTGGGCACACGGGTTCACAAATGGATAGAAGATTTTTGGAGTGGAGAAAACCCAGAAATGCCAGAGAAAGAGGAGGATATTCAAAGAGTCCAATCTTTTTTGAATTTATACGAGTCCAGGTTAAAAAAATTAATTCCATTAAAATCTGAATTAAAGATTTTTTCTAAAAAATGGAAGCTAGCCGGCACAGTAGACCAACCTTTCCTGATGTGGGACGAAAAACAAAGTAAGATTCTTTTTTTAGTTGGAGATTGGAAAACCAATAAAGACTTCAAAGACGACGATCACCCCAAAGGCAGATACAAAAAGTTATTACACCCCTTTGCAGATTTATATGAGAATTCGCACAACGAGTATTCAATCCAAATTAGTTTGTATCGATTGATTCTTGAGGAAGAACTGGGAATAGAAACACATGGTGGATTTCTAGTACACCTGGGACCCGAGGGTAATGCTAAAATTTATCCCATCAAAGATTTAAGAGAAAGGCTGAAATTATATTTACAACAAAACAGAGAAGATTTCGACATTTTCTCAGTTTAACCCATGAAACTTTTTTTTTAAATTGTCTAAGAATCATAAAAATTCAAATATGTCTAAAAATACAAGATCAAAAAAAGAAAATAAATTGGATTCGACTGTTGTTTCTCTGGACAATTCTTTTCCCTTGGAAGAAATTGGCTTCAAGTTAGATGAATCTAGAATAGAGGCTTGTGAAAGGAAATTAAACGAGGCGAGGGAAGAAAACTTTAAAAAAGTTTATGCTATTAAATTTGGTTCTGCCAAAGACGTAAATAATTTTTTTGAATTTATCGCCAACGAAGCAGAGTGGAAAGAAAGAGAAGCTTTAGGTGTTATAGAAATTTGCAAGTTAATTGACTCGATTAAAAAAGAAAAAATAAAAGACAATACAATTTTTCTCAATGCCATTCCTCTTGAAGCTAGCTATTATTTTTTAAGCAAAAAATCGGGAAGGGGTCTTAAAGAAGCTGAAGAATTCATTTCTATCATGAAACCTTTAGGTATTGCCTTAGAAATGGCTAAACAAGATGCCTCGATAATATCAGGGCTAGAAAAAGAATTGGCTGCTGCTCAGCAAGGAATAGATTTAGTTTAAAAGTTGGGCGACTTTAAACGGAAATTTGTTACCAGAAAAATTTTAACTTCTTTTGCTTCTGAGTGGAAAAATTCCGGATCTAAAATTGTTTTCACCAATGGGTGTTTTGATTTACTACACAGAGGACACGTTGAATATCTATATGAAGCATCTTTGCTCGGAGATCTTTTAATCGTCGGGATAAATTCAGATCATTCAGTTCGCAGATTGAAGGGTATTTCTCGTCCTATACAGGACGAGATCTCTAGAGCTCTTGTTCTCTCATCTTTAGAATTTGTAAGTTATGTTACCTCATTTGACGAAGATGATCCTAGTTTTTTAATTCGAGAAATCTTGCCTTCCGTTTTGGTTAAAGGAAATGATTACCACATTGAACAAATAGTTGGATCTGATTTTGTTTTGTCTTATGGAGGCAAAGTTGAAACTATCAAAATCACCGAAGGATATTCAACTTCTAAAATTATAGAGAAAATAAAAATTTGATTTTATCCAGTAAAAGATTTTAGTTTTTAAAGATATATACTTCAATAAAAATTGAAATTATGGAAAAGATAAAAGTTTTTTTCTCTAAACACGGGTTGTTGGTTTTTGTGCTGATGTTTTTTTTGATGTTCATTCAGAATTGTTCAAAGAACAGTGAAATAAGAAAATTGGACAAAGAAAAAACAAATTGTACCGGCCAGCGGGACAGTTTAAGTAATTTGGTCATTTCACCGGAAAATCTTGAAAAAATTAAGATTGAATCAAAATTAGAATTATATAATTATCTAAATGATGAAATTTCTAAAAAAGATAGAACTCAGCAAATGATGGAGTTTCAAAAAGAACATATCTTGCCGGGGAAAAAAGATTTGGAAACCAAAATAAAATTGTTCAAACATGAACCCTAAAAAGTTGCATTGGTTTATTATTTCAACCTTTGTTTCTCTTTATGTTGTGGTGAGTGTCATCTCAACCATTCACGTAATTGAGTTTTTTAAGTTGTCTAATCCAGAATGGTTGGCAATTTTTTTGGCTATCGCTTTTGAGATAGGAGCAGCAGCTTCTTTGGCTTCAATTATAACTTTGGAAAAGATGAACAAAAATTTGATTTGGCTTTTGTTTTTTGTTTTGACTTTTATGCAGGGAATGGGAAACACATATTATGCCTTTGTCAATTTGGAAAATTTTGAATCTTGGAGTCAACTTTTTGGATTAGAAGGAGAAGAACAAATTTTTCAAAAAAGAGTTCTAAGTCTAATTTCTGGAGCTATTCTACCTTTGGTGGCTTTGGGGTTTATTAAATCTTTGGTAGATTACATTAAACCTTCGGAGGAAGATTCTAAAAAAATAGATGAAGATCAGAAAGAAATTATTATCGATGGTGGTGATATTTCAATCGAAGGTCCAGATTTAACCCCAACCCCGACTTCCACCCCAAGTGAAACTCCGGAAATTACCCCAACTCCCAGTGAAACTCCGGAAATTATTCCTACCTTTATCGATTCTAAAAAACTTCTTTCGAGACGAACCCCACAAGTAGATCCAACTCTTCTCTAAAAATGGCTGCAGGAAATAATTCAATTACAGGAGGAAATTTAGATATTTATGGGGGGAGTTCTATTAACCCTGGTACCGGAGGAGCTACTTACTTTGGGCAAGGATCTGCTGAGATTGGACTAGATCCAGGGCCATCAGCTACTTTCGACACTCGATACACTTTAATTGCATTAAATCCTGGAGGTTTAGAAAGGGTAAATCTTACTTTTTCCGATTTCAATGACCCTACAAACATCAGGTTTTATAATACATCTATGAACGTTGCTTGGCAAGATGTAACGGAGCAAAAATTGAATTTATCTGATTTCTTTTATCCTTTGCAAGATTTTTCTGGATATCAGCAACAGACTTTTGTTATAGCACCATACAATTCTATCAATTTAGATCAAGGTGATTTTGATACGACTTTAGGTGAAGTTGGTTTGCTAGTGGCTAAAGCACAATTTTATGCTGATGCTAGCCCAGATCAAAGAATGCTTTATTGGCAATATGGAGGGTCCAACCGTTATATTATGGCCGATTTTATGATGCTAACTGGTCAAGTTAAAAACGGACAAATTTGGAAAGGGTGGCAAACAAGCAATGACGTCAGCTCTGAAATTGGATATACGGGAGCTGCTACCGGTGGATTTATTTTTTCAAATCCCACCGAGTATAATGTAAAATTAACGGTTTTAACCGCAAGTTAAAATGGCTACTAGACCTATTATTTGTCCTCCTATTACTCCAAACGGATGGGTTTTTTTTAAAAATCAATTTGCGCTGGAGGAAGATTTCAATTATACAACTTTTTTTGATTTAAAAGATTTTTCTTTTGCCGTAGAAAGTTATTCCAGATTGAGGATTGTTTTGAGAAGAAATAAATCAATTACATTAAGCCAAACTGATATTGGAACGGATGGATTTGTAAGATGGATAGCAGTTAAGGTTGAATACCCTTCTCCAAAAAATCCAATTCTTTTCTCCTCGCAAACTCCAATTATTCCTGGAGTTCCAACTCCCACCAACGGCACACCTCAAATTCAAAAGTATATTAATTGGACATACAAAGATAAAACTTATAATTTAGGAGAGCTTATGATACTCAGCGGGAACCCACTTGGTTCTACAGATTCCGAAGTAACTGGGTGGAATTTGAGTGAATATGATTTGCTTTATCCTGGTGGAGGAATTACTTTTATGAATCCACACTCAAATTTCGACGTGAAATTACAAGTTCTTGTTGCCAAGTAAAATCTCTTGAAAAAAGTAATTCTTTAATGATATATAGAATGTAAAAAAATTCAAAGTAAAATGGATTTACTCAATAAACTAAAAACACTCAAAAACACGACAACTTCTCCGGAAGTAAAATCTATCTGTGAAGCGAACATTGCCAAGATAGAAAAAGGTGATTCTAATATTAATGTAACCTCTATCATGGAGTCCATTCAAAGCTTCGAGTCTTTGAACGAATCAATCCAAGATCCCCACCAAATGATCAGAAATCAAGAATTGGATCGTTCTAAAAAAGCAGCAGCAAAGTTAATGGAAGCATGGGGAGGTGTTGGGGGGATGTCCTCTAAAAACTCTGGTAGTTATGTGGAGGGCGAGAAGCCAAATTCACAAAACCAGGATTTTTCTTTTTTGAACGAAAGTCTATCGGACCTTGCCACCAGTGATCCGGGAGTTTCTGCTTTCTTAAAATCCGAAGAAGTAAATAATCTTGGCGTTTTAGAAAGCATCCAGGCCATTCGAAATTATGGTATTTTTGAGCATCCCTCCGTTAAAATTATTTGTGAAAAGTATTTTCATCTTTTAAAATCTAAAAATATCCCGGAGTTTTTGGTGGCGGAAGGATTTCTGCAGGAGATGAGAAACTTTGACTGGGACGAGAGAATTTTGGATATTACTGAATCTCTAATTGAAAAACTAACTGATCTGAAACCAGAAATAGAAGTTTCTAAGGCTCTGTATGCAATTTCTAACAGTGCGGGATCTGATTTTTATTCCCCTGTTACTGAATCCCTGAATAAATGGTTAGTATCAGAAAACAAATCAATCCCCCTTTTAACCAATGATATTTCCAGATGGCAGTTTAACCCAATTGTTAGAAATTTACTCAACAATCTTTCTTTGCTAGAGGGGAATTCTTCTAAGTTGAACATCCCGATTCACGCTGGCAATTCTTCTGTTCGTAGAGTTTTTTCTCCCGTTTTAGTAGAGGGAGGCAGAACTACCTTTTCCATTGGTTCGAATGTGTTTGAAGGTTCTGCCCAAGGATTAAAAAGATTAAATCGTGGACAAGTGGGGGTTTTACCTAAAAATTACCTGTCCCTTTTGGAATCTTTTTATGCTCCCTATGTCAAAGTTGACGAAAACGGTTTAAATGTGTTTGTTGGCAAACACAAATTTTCTTTAATTGAAGAGGGGGAAAGTACATCGATTCTTTTTAATGGTAAATCCCTGAGATTCCAAGATAAAGTCAATTTATCAAAGGCTATCGCTTTAGAAATTTCAGGTTCTTTAGGTATGAATGAAAACAAAGTTGTCTATGACATTTTGAATTTGTATGAAAATTTTTCTTCTATCGTAGAACTGGACTTTGCCAAGAGGATCGAATCTAAAGTTTATGAAGGTGCTTCAGTTAATTTAATTAAGTGGGAAGATAAGATCTTTCTAAATAGAATTAACGAATCAATGTCGGATAATTCGATTTTTGAAGTCAATGGAACCCAAGCAACCAATATGGTTAAAGATTTTTTGAAGTATGATATTTCAGAGGGCCTTACTGAATTTTTGGAAGGAGAATCTAGGATTAAATCTATCATGATCAATGATAGGAAAAAAATGATGGAAAATATCACAGTTCTAGAAGGACAACTACAAAAAGTAGAATCACAAATGAGCTTAAGTCCTTTATTTGCAAATTCAACGGAACTACAAAGAGCACAAAATTTGTTGGAGAAAGAACTTTCATCGTTGCGTAAAAAATGGTCAGCGGTAAACGCAGAATTGGAAAAAATCACAGCTGATCCTCTGGCATTCGAGGAAATATACGAAGATGATAAATTCAATGTGGGAGAATATGTCAAGGTTTTAGAATCAGGAAACACTGGAAAAATCATTTCCATCGATAGTACGTCTGGTTCTTATACGGTCTTGATGGATAACGGAAGAACTGGTGAATTTAAAATTGATGAGATTGAAAATTTAGATGATGCTCTATCGAGAGCGGGTGACGAGAACGAAGCCGATGCAGAAACTCAAGAGGAATTAAAAGAGGCTTCTCAACAATTGGCTACCGCTCCAGGAAAATCTGCCCAAGGGAAAAAAGATGCTGTCCCCAGAAACACGATGAGAAAAAACACCGAAGCTGCTCCAAGAGGTAAGGACAACGACAAATCTGGGCAGAAGGACGTGGAAAATTTGAAGGATGCAAACTTAGAAGAAGCTCCAGGTGGTAAAGAAGCCCACACTAAATACAAGGCAACTAAAGGTGCTGGCTACAATTTATCGGAAGACACTAAATTCAGTAAATCTGACATTAAACTGATGAAATTAGCGGAAACCCCGGGGTCCGAAGAAGGGGATGCAGACTACGATGTTAAAGGAATTCGCTACAAAGCAAAAAATCCTCAGCTCATGAAAACCGATCCTAATTTTGCTTCTGCTCCAGGAAATGGCAAAGGAAAAGAACTTCGCTATAAAGTAGATGATGAGATGGGATATAATGTCACAGAAAAAACAGATTTAGAAAGAACAAATCAAAATTTGGCTGTTGCCCCAGGTAAAACAGAAGGAGATGCCGGATATGGAGTTAAGATTAATAAAAGAAAAGCTCACAACCCGGAGTTATTCAAAACAAATCCCAATTTTGCAGTGGCACCCTCAAAAGGAGCTGATGGAGGGTTGAGATATAAATCCAATACTGAAATGGGTTACAACATAGACGAAAGCGAAGAGTCAAAAAAAAACTAAAAAAAATCCTCAGTAGGGTTTGGTCTTTTGCACCTTCTAGTCCAGATCAGAATAAGAAGCCAGAACCTTTTGTCGGTGACTATAAAAAGGGAATGAGTTTTGCCCCAACCGGAAAATCTGAGTCCGAAAATAATTTAGAATTCGATGGTGGCAATTTCGAAGAAAATAAGGAGTAAATGAAACTAACCTCGAGGATAAAACTAAGATTTGAAATGAGCAATTTTTATTAACTGATGTCTAAAGTATATGTCACAAACGCTATTTTGATGGAATCTATTTTAGAGTCCAAGAAAAATGGTCAATTGACACCAAAGACTGTTGAAATCTTTACACTGATGATTACTGGCATCTCCAAGAAAATGTCTTATAAAGACCCGGACGACAAAGATGATTGTATGGCTTTTGCGATGGAAGATCTTTGTAAATACTGGAATAGATTTGATCCAGAAAAATCTAATAATCCTTTTGCTTATTATACCCAAATAGCAAAAAATGGATTTGCTAAGGGTTGGAAAAAAATACATCCACCCAAATCACCTAAAACTATTCCATTTTCTTATATTACAGGAGAAGACAATTCCTATAATATTTAGATGACAGACATCAAGAAAATAAAACCCAACGGTGACTACAAATCTGGTTTGTATGTGCCGGTCAATCCTGAGAAATATGTAGGTGACATTCACAACATCATTTGCAGATCAAGTTGGGAATTCAGATTTTGTAAATATTGTGATAATAACGAAAAAATTTTAAAGTGGAGTTCTGAGCCGGCCGCAATTCCTTATTATAATCCGCTGGACAAAAAAGATCACAAGTATAATGTTGATTTTTATTTGAAGGTTCTTCAAGACGATGGGAATGAGCAGGAATGGCTGGTAGAGGTGAAGCCGGAGAAACAACACCAGAAGCCAATTTACGAAGGAACTTACACTGTAGATAAATTAAAGTCCTATAATTATAAAATGCAAATTTGGATCACTAACCAGGTCAAATTTAAGGCCGCTAAACATTGGGCAGAAAGCAGAGGCATGAAATTTGGAGTTGTAAATGAAAAATTCTTATTTCAAAGTAAATGATCGATTTCCAGGATCAGGCCAGAGAATTAAGAAATAAATTTCCTTCTCTATCCAAACTCAATGCCCATGTGAATGAAGAATTTTTGGAAAAATATGGTCCAAATTCTAAATACACTGGTGAAAAATTTACATCTCTTAAGAGCGGGAAAGTTTATTTTGCTTTACACACCACAAAATTAAAACCGGGAAAAAAAAATTTTTTTATAAATAGATATCCGTGTTTTTTGTTTTTATCCGAAGAAAAAATTGGGGCGGAGATAATTTGTAAAATAATGGATTTCACAATCATTCCACCGGAAAACAGAGCGGAAATTTTAACTCGATTGACCTCTACTTTCTCGGAAATATTGCAGGAGAATATTAAAAATATTGCCGGATCACAATTGCCATTAAATCTGAAGGGTGAAAATTTACAAAAGATGTTAAGAGGGACCGGATATGAGTTTGCAATTTTTGGATTTCTCAAAGAAAATCTACAGAAAATTAAAATTGTAGATTATGCTGACTGGGTTAAAATCCCTTATTTTAGTCATGCCTCCTTAGAGGGTCTCTCGTTAGATCAGATATATAGTGAATACAAATCGAAAATAAAAATTTGATTTTGTCTATAAAACCAAATTTCTGGCTAAATGGCGGGATTTAACGAGAACCCAAACACCAACCCTATTTTTCAAAGAATTAGGGACTCAATCAAAAATCTGAGTAATTTCGGATTAAGATATGGAGACATGGTGATCAAAAATTCACAGGCCATTGGTACCACCGAAGCAGAATTTTTGAAGAAGGGTCCAATTGAAGACGAAACGACATTTTTCTCTTTGGGCAGACAAGATACAACAACCAGACAGTACATTTCTTATTTTGATAAAGACTACGCAGGAAAAAGAGACTATTTAAGAAAATTCTCCTTAAATCCCGAAATTGAGTATATTTTGGATACTGTCTGTGACGAGTCTATTTCTTATGACGGTTACAATTTCTTTGCTTATCCAGCCTTTTTAAATATCGTCGGTCTAAAACAAGATGTTATCAATCGTATTGACTCTACATACAAAAAATTGTATGATATGTTCGGGTTCAATGATGATATTTCCGCCTGGCAATATTTCAGACAACTTTTGGTTGATGGTTTTGTGGCTTTTGAAATTATCTATGATGATAAAGGAAAAAATATAATCGGATTCAAAGAATTAGATGCGACCACTCTCATGCCTTCCGTGGAAAAGCAAAAAGATGGAACCTTCCTAAACGTTTGGTATCAATATCCCAAGGACGAAAGAAAAAGGAGAATGCTTTATGATTCTCAAATTATTTACCTTTCTTATGCCAAAGGTAACTCCGTGTCCAGGGTAAGCTATACGGAGAGATTAATCCGTCCGTATAATGTTCTGAGGATCATAGAATACACCCGTGTTATCTGGTCCGTGATGAATGCATCTTTCCGCCTAAAGATGACAGTTCCTGTGGGGTCCAGATCACAGCAGAAGGCTATGCAAACTTTAGGAGAGTTAATGTCCATTTACAAGGAAGACATACAATTCAATGATGAGAGTGGAGAACTTTCGGTAAATGGACAACCAAAGATTCAGTTTTACAAAAATTATCTTATGCCCAAAGGTGCTTTGGGTACACCTAACATCGAACCTTTGACTACTGCTGGGCCAAATCTGAATGATCCAGCCCCACTGGCTTACTTTTTTGACAAGTTGGTTCAAGAATCTAAGATACCATTTTCTAGATTCCAAGGCCCTGATGGTGGGTCAATTGGCAAATACGCCAATGCAGCAGAAGGTCTTGATAAGGAGGAAATTAGATTTGCCAAGTTTATTATGAGGTTGAGATCTGTTTTTCAGGACATCCTCATAAAACCATTGTGGATCCAGTTATGTAAGGATTTTCCCCAATTGGAAAAAGACTATATGTTCAGGAGTCAGCTTGGTCTAACTTTTGTTTCCGATAACCCATTCAGGGTAAATCAGGAGATAGAAACCATGAGCAAAAGAAAAGAATCTATCGACGCTTTGTACCCATTAACTGATGGGGAAGGGCAACCATTTTTTTCTTTA
>Ga0172372_10005759_pt1 | contig 17125 bp, 15 predicted proteins | sample LakKiv5m_2_FD_114544 | JGI IMG/M metagenome (GOLD analysis project Ga0172372, IMG submission 114544) | Freshwater microbial communities from Kabuno Bay, South-Kivu, Congo - kab_092012_9.5m | ecosystem: Environmental > Aquatic > Freshwater > Lake | place: Democratic Republic of the Congo...
CTTGGAATGTTCGATGGAGTTCACCTCGGCCATCAACACGTCGTCCGGCACTCCATCCTCGATGCCTGTGCGTTGGGCGCCCTTTCCGTTGCGGTCACCTTCCATCCGCACCCACTCAGCATCGTCCAACCGGCCCGGGCACCGCGCCTCCTACAGGCGCTACCTCAGCGTTTGCGGGCCTTGGGGGCGCTGGGCGTGGATGCTGTCCTCGCCATTCCGTTCACCACCGAACTGGCGGCCGTCGATGGGACCGCCTTCATCCAGTCCCTGGCGAATGAACTCGGCCGCCTCCGCAGCGTCACGGTCGGACAGGGTTTCCATTTTGGTCACCGACGCTCCGGCAACGTCGCCCTCCTCCGTTCGCTTGGTCGCGAACTGGGTTACATCACGCATGCGGCAGCCCCGATCCACGTGGGTGCCGAACGTGTTTCCAGCACCCGTATCCGGAACGCCCTGCGGGAAGGACGACTCGCCGTTGTCGCAGAGTTGCTCGGACGTCCCTATGCCCTGTCGGGTCCGGTGGTCCATGGGCGGGAACTGGGCAGGGCGCTGGGATTCCCAACGGCGAATATCGACATCGCCGGACTCGAAGTGCCGCCCAACGGCGTTTATGCGGCCCGGGTGAACGCCCAGGGGAAGTGCCATCCAGCCGTACTGAACCTTGGCGTCCGGCCAACGGTCGATGCGGCACCCTCCCAACCCCAACTCGAGGTGCATCTCCTCGATTTTGCGGGCGACCTGTACGGGGCGGAACTCGAGGTCGAGTTCGTGCGGCAGGTGCGGCCAGAGCGACGTTTTCCGTCGCTCGAAGCCTTGCGCGCCCAGATTGCGGAGGATGTGAAAAGCGCCCGCGACATCCTCGGATGACCTCTGCCTGACAGCTCCATGTTCCTGCACTAGGCTTCGGAATGGCCCGACACTCGCGGAATGACCAAGCCGGCGTGGACCTGCCGAAGGCCTCCATCAACCGGGAGTCCATGAGGGAGGTCCTTGCCCTCCTCCGGTACCTCCGGCCCTACCGGGTCCGGTTCGTCCTCGCCCTGCTGGCCTTGTTCGCATCGAACCTGCTGGGGCTCGCGTTCCCATTTCTCGCAGGAAAACTCATCGATGCGGCAACCACGCCCGGCCCTGGCATCCACCGGATCGCCCTCGCCCTGATAGCGGTGCTTGCCGCCCAATCCAGCCTCTCGTTCTTTCACGCCCTTTCATTTGCCAGCGTTGGGCAGCGGGGATTGGTGGACCTGCGACGGGACACGTATTCGCGCCTCCTCAGCCTGCCAATGGCCTTCTTTGCCCAGCGTCGGGTAGGTGAGCTGACCAGCCGGTTGTCCGCGGATCTCATCCAGATCGAGGACACCCTCATCGCCCTGCTGCCCCAGTTTCTTCGACAGATGACGCTTCTCGCCGGCGGAGCCGTCCTGATCGCCCTGACGTCGCTGAAGCTGTCCGCGATCATGCTCGCGAGCCTCCCGCCCATCATCGTTGCGGCCGTCCTCCTGGGCAGGCGCACACGTCGCGTGGCCCGCGAAGCCCAGGATCGCCTCGCAGACACCGCGACGATCGTTGAGGAAACACTCCAGGGCATCGTCAACGTCAAGGCCTTCACCAACGAAGCCCACGAACTCCACCGCTACGGCTCCGGACTCCAGCGCTTCCTGGAAACCACCCTTCGCGGTGCCCGCATCCGCGCCGCCTTTGTCGCGTTCATCGTCTTCGCCCTCTTCGGAACGGTCGTGCTCGTCCTCTGGTCCGGTGCTCGGCTCCTTCAGTCCGGCGAGATCACGTTCGGAGAACTCACCCGCTTCCTGCTCTACACCACCTTCGTCGCGGGTGCCCTCGGACAGTTCGCCGACCTCTATAGCCAGATCCAGAAAGCCATCGGATCCACCCAACGGGTCCGGGAACTCCTCCGCGAGGTTCCCGAATGCGAACCGATACCGATTTCGACCGCTGCGGCTGCCCTGCCCCGACTCGCGGGCCTGGTCGAGTTCCAGGACGTCCACTTCACCTATCCCTCCCGACCCGGCGTCGAGATCCTCAAGGGCATTTCATTCCGTGCCGATCCAGGAACCAAGATCGCCGTCGTCGGACCTTCCGGGGCGGGAAAGTCGACCCTCCTCTCCCTGCTCCTCCGATTGTACGACCCGACGTCGGGCAGCCTCCGGATCGATGGCCGGGATGCACGGGAGTATCCGGTCCTGAGCCTTCGCTCCCGCATGGCCTTCGTGCCTCAGGAAATCCTGCTCTTCGGTGGATCCATCGCGGAGAACATCGCGTACGGAAAGCCCGGAGCCTCACAGGAAGAGATCGAGCGGGCCGCCCGCCGCGCCAACGCGCATGCCTTCATCATGGGTTTTCCCGACGGTTACGGCACCCTCGTGGGCGATCGGGGCATCCGCCTCTCGGGTGGCCAACGCCAGAGGATCGCCATCGCCCGGGCCATCCTGCGCGACCCGGCGATCCTCATCCTGGATGAAGCCACCAGTTCGCTGGATTCGGAGAGCGAGCGGCTCATCCAGGACGCCCTGGAATCCCTCATGCAGGGGCGGACCTCGTTCATCATCGCCCACCGGTTGGCGACCGTCCGCAACGCCGACCGCATCCTCGTCATCGACGCAGGACGCATCGTCGAATCCGGAACCCACGCGGAACTCAACGCCATCGAAGGGGGCGTGTACCGCCACCTTGCCGCGCTGCAGTTCCACGATGCCCCACACGCCCCACAATCCTGACCCGGATCCACGGAGTCCGTCATCCGGTTCATTCTCCCAAAAACCCCGCTTGCGGGAGAGGGCGGCTGGGTTCGAAATCTCCCAAGGACCGAAGCACATGAAACAGTACCGTCTCAATCGACTCTTCCATCCACGCTCCAACCGTTGCTTTGACGTCGCCATCGATCATGGCTTCTTCAACGAGCGTGGGTTCCTCGCGGGTATCGAGAATCTCGACAAGGCAGTCCGCACGGTGGTTGCGGCCGCCCCCGACGCGGTCCAGTTGACGGTTGGCCAGGCTCATTACCTCCAGTCCCTCCCTGGCAAGGAAAAGCCCGCACTGGTCTTGCGGACCGATGTTGCCAACGTTTACGGCAACCAACTGCCCCGCGCCCTGTTCTCGCGCATGATCGATTCACCGGTGGAACAGGCCCTCCGCCTCGATGCCACCTGCGTCGTCGTCAACCTGTTCCGGATCCCCGGTGAACCCGAGGTCACCGACCAATGCATCCTGAACATCCTTCGCATCAAGCCGGAGTGCGACCGCTACGCCATGCCGCTGATGATCGAACCCCTCGTGTTCCAGCCCAACGCCAAGGCCGGCGGATACATGGTGGACGGTGATCTTGAGAAGATCCTGCCCCTCGTTCGACAGGCCGTCGAACTCGGCGCTGACATCATCAAGGCCGACCCCACGGACGACGTCTCGGTCTACCATCGCGTGGTCGAAATCTCAGGGCGCATTCCAGTGTTGGTGCGCGGCGGGGGGAAGGCCCCGGACGCCGAGATCCTCGCGCGCACAGAAGCCCTGATGAAGCAAGGAGCCGCCGGCATCGTTTACGGCAGAAACATCATCCAGCACGCCAACCCGGCGGGCATGACGCGGGCCTTGATGGCGGTTGTTCACGATGGGGCCACCGCATCCGAGGCAGCCCTCCATCTCGCTTCCTGAGCCGGACTCCATTCCGACAAACCTCTCGTTCCATCATGAAATCGCCCCCGAGCCCCCTCGTCGCCATCGCCGGTCTTTGGCTGGCAACGGCAACGCTGGTTGCCGTCCCCACCACCAACGCGCTGCATCGGCCGGTGCTGAATGTGTGGCTCGAGAACGACCTGATGGTGCGGACAGACCAACACTACACCCACGGAAGCCGGATCGGCTACCTCGCTCAGGAGCGATCCCTCGAGGACCCCGATCTCCGTTGGGATGGTGACCTCGCCCGCTGGCTTCCCAGCATCGGCATGACACCCGTGGCCTGGCGCCCAGGGTTTGCCATCACGCAGAACATTTACACCCCGCGTGACATCTCCATCCCAACCGTGCTGGTGGAGGAACGCCCGTACGCCGGCTGGCTCTACGCCACCGGTTCCTTGCTGGTCCGGGGACAAACGGATCGGGGAACCCCCGTCCTCGACTATTGGGCGATGAACCTGGGCGTGGTTGGCCCCGCCTCGCTCGCCGAGCAGGCCCAGAACGGAATCCACAGCATCCGAGACCTCGACAAGGCGGAGGGATGGGACAACCAACTGCGCAACGAACCAGACATCGGCATCCGGTACGGTCGTGGGTTGCGCTACAGCGCACCCATCCGTGGCGATTGGAGCAGCGACTTCCTCCCATTCGCCGGTGCCCAGCTGGGTACCGTCCAGACCTTCGCCTCCATCGGGACCCAGTGGCGCATCGGTCTGAGGCTCCCGGACGACTTCGGCTGGCGCTCGATCGACGACGTGCTTCCGGGTTCCGGTGGGCGCCTCGGCGAGGAACAGACAGTGCGCGGCTTCTACTTCTTCCTGGGTGTCGAGGCCCGCTACTACGGCCACAACATGCTGGTCGAAGGAAATCTCCTGCACGACAGCCATTCCGTGCAGATCAGGCCCCTGCTGGGCGAATTCAAGATCGGGCTCGTCTACTCCGGAAAGCGCTGGGACATCGCCTACACCCACATGGTCCGGAGCAAGGAGTTCCGCTCACAGGAGGACGCCGATTCCTTCGGCTCGGTGTCGGTCGCCTTCAAGTGGTAGGTTCCCCGGGCGAGCCCCCCGCAGCGGTCAATCGGATCTCCGCCTCGAAGCCTTTCGGCGCTCGATTTCGCAGCGTAAGGCGCCCACGGCAGGCTTCGACGCAGCTGCGGACGATCGCCAGGCCCAGGCCCGCGCCACCCTGTTCCCGGGTCCGAGCCGCATCCGGCCGGAAGAAGGGTTCTGTCAACCGCACGATGGATTCAGGCGGCACCCCGGGACCTTCGTCGAGCACGCGCACGATGACCCATCATTCCTCCGAGCCGTGTTGTATTCCGAGATTGCCCGCAACTACCTGCCCATCCCCAAGGCGAACTTCGTCCGGGTGGTCATCAACGGCGAAAGCTGGGGTGTGTTCGTGAGCGTGGAGCAGTTCAACAAGGACTTCACCCGGGATCGCTTCGGAACCGCCGGTGGCAATCGATGGAAGGTGTCCGGGAGTCCCAACGGCCGGGGAGGCCTTGGCTACCTCGGCGAGGATCCCAGGCCCTACAAGGCCATCTACTCGCTCAAGTCCAAGGACACCGAGGCGGCCTGGGCTTCCCTCATCCGACTGACCCGAGTGCTCAACCAGACCGACATCGGGCAACTGCCGGCAGCAATCGAACCTATCCTCGACGTCGAGCAGACCCTCCGGTTCCTCGCCCTCGAGAACGTGCTCATCAACAACGATGGCTATTGGATCCGCTCATCCGACTACAGCCTCTACGAGGACACCAAGGGGCAGTTCCACGTTCTCCCGCACGATTTCAATGAGGCGTTCGCAATCCCGGGCGGCCCCGGAGGCCCGGGTGGGATGGGAGGCCCTCGCGGGCCTGGCGGCATGGATGGACCGGGCGGACCCGGTGGAATGGGCGGGCCGGGTGGCCCCAATGGTCCACGCGGTCAGGCGGGTCCCGGCGGCCAACCTCCCGGTTCCCAGGGTGGTCCGGGAGCCATGGCCGGAGGAACCGCCTCCCAGATGACCCTCGCGCTCTCCCCCCTCCACGCAGCCAAGGACAGCAGCAAGCCCCTGCTGTCCCGCCTGCTCGCCGTTCCGGCCTACCGGACGCGCTATCTCCAGATCGTGGGTGAACTGGCCACTACCTGGCTCGACTGGAATCGGCTCGGCCCGATTGCCGAGGCCCACCACAGCCGGATCGCCGCTTGGGTCCGGGCCGACACCCGGAAGCTCGATACGACTGAGGACTTCGAGACCAGCCTCACAGCGCCGGCACCCGAACGGGGTAGCTTTGGTCCTCCGGGCGGAGGCGCACGCATTGGGCTGCGCACCTTCGCCGAGCAACGCCGCAAGGCACTCCTCGCCAACCCGGACGTCCAGAAGGCCCTGCCGTGACCCGAAAGTGGAGCCGGGCCCATTCCTTTCCTCGCCATCGCCCGCCCTATCCGGCTGAATGGAAACCATGGAGCTGACAACTCAACTGGCGCTGTTCCTCGACAACCGACCGGGTTCCCTCGCCCGCGTCTGCGAAGCCCTCGCGGAGGCCCGGATCAACATCTACGCCATCTCCACCAGTGACACCGTCGACCATACGGTCATCCGCATGGTCGTCAGCGAGCCGCGTCGGGCAATGGAACTCTTCGAGGATCGTCAGGCACTCGTTGTCGAAAGCGACGTCCTGATGATCCATGGCGACAACCGCCCCGGCGGCCTGGCCTCCATCGCCCGCCGTCTGGGTGATGCCGGGATCAACATCGAATACGCGTACTGCGCCACCAGCCCCAAGGCGCGCAACGGCCTCCTCATCCTGCGGCCCTCGAACCCGAAGAAGGCTCTCAAGGTCCTGAACCAGTCGGAGTAAGCCGCTGCGCCTCGCGACGCTCGAAACACTCAGCTTGCCGAGGCGCCCCCCCCGGAGAGCAACCCCAGGACCTCTGCCGATTGCCCAACCGCTTCCGTCCGTGTCTTCAGGTCCTTCACGCGGACCTGGGTTCCGCCTTCCACGCGCTCCAGTCGGACCCAGTGCCCCGCTCCCATCTCCAACGCGCGCTTGAACTGCTTGTCCGACTTCAGCGGAGTCAGGCTGTACTCGACGGCTTTGCCGGCCTCCCGGAGCTGCTGCACCAAGGTCAGCGATTCAAGGCGCAGGGTCTCGTCCTCCACCAACACCATCACGTCGATCGTCGACGAGAACGACGGAACCTTTCCGCGCTTCCTCAACAGTAGCGCAAGGACCACGTCGCCCATCCCGAAGCCCAGAGCGGGTAGCTTCACCTTCCCGCCACTCAGCAGGCTCACCAGGTTGTCATACCGCCCCCCGCCGGCAATCGCCCGGAACTCGCCCTTGCGATCAAACGCCTCGAACACCACGCCGGTGTAGTAGGCCAGTCCGCGGATCACGCCGTAATCGATCTTAACGTACGCGCCCAGACCACGCGCCGTGAGGTTGTCCAGAATCCCTTGCAGCTCAGCGGTGGGAACTCCTGCCGAAACAAATTCCTTCACCGCCTCCGGCGTCACACCCGTGGGAGCGAAACGGCGCGCGCTCGTCTCCGGGTCGTCCCGCTCCATCTTGTCCACGGCCTGGAAGAAGGCATAGGCCTGATCGGGTTGCCCACCCTGGGATTCGTAGAACCCCTGCCACGCCTTCCGGCTGCTCAACCGGATCACGAAATCCTCCTCGGTCAGCCCGAGGGAGCGCAGCACGTCGATGAGCAACGCCACCACCTCCGCGTCCGCTGCGGCATCCTCCTCGCCGAACAGGTCGCAATTGAACTGGAAGTGTTCCCGCAACCGCCCCTTCTGCGGGGCCTCGTAACGAAACAGTTGGGGCATCGAGTACCACTTGATCGGCTTCCGGTACGCCCGCTCCGCCGCCGCCACCATGCGCGCCACCGTCGGGGTCATCTCCGGTCGCAGCGAAACCGCGTCGTTGCCCTTGTCCAGGAAGTTGAACAACTGGGAAACGATCTCATCCCCCGACTTCGCCGTGTAAAGGTCCAGAGGCTCGAGAGGCGGGCCGTCATACTCACGGAACCCGTACCGCCGTGCGGTCCGTCGCCAGCAATCAAAAATGTGCTGCCGCAAATCACAACTCCACTCCTCACCCGGTGGGAGCGGCTCCGGATAGAATTCTCGAAAGCCTTTCAGACGCTGCATAAAGGGTCGGAAACTACACAGGCCAAAACCTGCGGGCCATGCCGAAAAAAGTCGGGCGCATCGGAAATCCGATGCGCCCGTCCTGAAACGTCCCTTGCCGCCCCCGGCTGGAACCGACCACCACACCCAACCGAAGACCCGGAGTGCGTTTCCTCAGGCCTTCGGCGTCAGCTTCAACACCCGTTCCCGCATTTCCTTGCCGGGTTTGAACTTCACCACCGCCCGCGGGGGAATCGGTACGTCGTTCTCGGGATCATTTGGATTACGCCCAATCCGCGCCTTGCGGATCTTCACTTCGAACACGCCAAAGTTCCGAAGCTCGATCGTCTCACCTTCCGCCACGGCATCCGAGATGATGTCGAGGGTCTTTTGAACGATCTTGAGGACAACTTCCTGGTTGACGTGGGCTTCTTGGTTGGAACCTTCATCCTGCTCCAGTTCCTGACTTATCCGAACGACGATGTCGCGCTTCGTCATGGCTATCTGTTAATTAAGGTTAGGGGGGATCTTGACGGACGCGTGATAGGAGGCCCGAGGCCCTCCGGTCAAGCCATGACTGCATCCATCCCCCCCTCTCCCCAAAATTAGGTCTTCCCAGAAAAATCCCGGAAGCCCGCGCAAGGACCCTGGATCCCCCTGCGAGAGGAATGTCGGGACATATGTCCCGGACGCGGGATGCCGGAGACCGGGGGCGTGCGGCGAACCTCATCCCACCCAACGCGCCTCAGCCCGCGACGGTCGACAACTCCACCGGTTCGACACTCAGTCCGAGCTTCTTCAGCCACTTCAGCCCCGCTTCGACCTCCGTGGCCGTTCCCTCAACCTCAAGGCACACGATACCCACCTCATCGGTCACGCTCGCCTGCCGGATGTTCGTGGAAAGCTCGAACCGGTGCCCCAGTTCCCAGATCACCGGTGCCTTGATCCTCTTTGGTGGGTACGTCAGCCACAGCCGACGCTGCACGAGACCAGTTCCTGACTTTCCGGCTGGCTTCGCCGTCCGCTTTGCGGCGGCGGCACTCGGGGTCACGGGAGCTACGGGTTTCCTGGGTTTGGCGGCCATGGAATGTGTTGGATCGCGGGTTGGATGGTGTCGTGGAGAACCAAGGGATCAACCTCCGGCAATCGCAGGAATGATGCTCACCTCGTCGCCGTCCTTCAGCGGTGTGTGCTGGTTCTCGAGGAAGCGGATGTCCTCCTCGTTGACGTACACGTTCACGAAACGACGCACTTCTCCGGCCTCGTCGAGCAGGCGTTCCTGGATCCCAGGAAAACGCTGCTGCATCTCGGCAAAGGCCGAGGCGACGGTGCCGGGCTGGACCTGAACCAATTCCTCGTCTCCGGTCAGCTTCCGGAGCGGGGTCGGGATACGCACATTGACTGGCATGATATCGGGCCACACAGCCTGCCAGCACCCTCTATGGCTGCGCAAGGGAGGTTTTGGAACACCGCCCCGAACGGAAGGGTTTCGGGGCGGCGATGTCCTCATCGCCATTGGGAATGACCTTGGAACGGCGACGAGGACGTCGCCCCCCGTTCCCTGCGGGGACAGTGTCTGGATGAACCCGCCCCGAAGGGGCGCCCCTTCCAAGTTTGGGTTCGCATCCCACCCAATCTCTGGCTTTGATTCGCCCACCAACATACCCCTATGGCTTCGATCAAGTTCGGTACCGACGGCTGGAGGGCCGTCATCGCGGAAGATTTCACCTTCGCCAATGTCGATCGTGTCGCGCAGGCAACGGCGGACTTCTGGAAGGCCAACCCCATCCCCGGCACCACCCAGAAGACCGTCGTCGGCTATGACCGCCGCTTCCTCTCCGACCAGTTTGCCCTCCGTGTCGCGGAAATCCTCGCGGGCAACGGTTTCGCGGTCACCCTGACCAACACGCCCACCCCGACGCCCTCCGTGTCCTACGCGGTCAAGCAACAGAAGGCCATCGGCGGGGTGATGCTGACCGCCTCGCACAATCCGCCCGCGTTCAATGGATTCAAGCTGAAGGCCTTCTACGGCGGCTCCGCTGAGCCTGTGATGTGCCAGGCCGTCGAGGCCCTGCTGGACAAGTCACCCGTGCAGGCGATCCCCTTCGATCTCGCCCGGAAGGAAAAGAAAATTGTCCTCAAGGACGTGCGGCCGGCCCACTACAACGCCATCAAGCGCCTCGTGGACTTCGACCTCATCGCCAAGTCCGGGCTCCGCTTCGCCCATGAAGCCCTTTACGGCGTTGGTGCCGGGTGCTTCGACGAACTCCTCGCCGGCACCTCCTGTCAGGTCACCACGCTGAATGGCGAACACAACCCCGGCTTCGGTGGAATCAATCCCGAGCCCATCGCTCGGAACTACGTCAAGTCGGCCGCCTATCTCGCCAAGCACCCCCACGACCTCTGTCTCGTCACCGATGGGGATGCCGACCGCGTCGGTGGCATGGACGGCCGGGGCAACGCCCTGTCCACGCACCAGATCATCTGCCTGCTGCTCCAGCACTACATCCTCAACCGCAAGCAGACCGGGCGCGTGGTGAAGGCCCTCACGACCACGTCGATGGTGGACAAGATTTGCGCCCGCCACGGGCTCGAGTTCGTCGAGACCGGTGTCGGCTTCAAGTACATCGCCTCCGAAATGATCAAGGGCGGTGTCCTTCTTGGATTCGAGGAAAGCGGTGGCATCGGATTCCCTGGCCACATCCCTGAGCGGGACGGCATTGCCGCCGGCCTGGTTCTTCTCGAGTTGCTCGCCTCCGAGAAGAAGCCGCTCACGAAACTCCTCGCCGGACTCGAGAAGGAGTACGGCCCCCATCGCTACGCCCGGATCGACACCCACTTCCCCCTCGAGAAACGCGCCGCGCTGATGGAGTTCTGCCGGGACAAGGGCCCATCCAAGCTCTTGAAGTCATCGGTCAAGGAGGTGAAGTCGTTCGACGGCGTGAAGTTCATCGCCGAGGACGGAACATGGCTCATGCTGCGCGGATCCGGCACCGAACCCATCCTCCGGATCTACACCGAGGCCAAGTCCGACGCGGACGCTCAGGCCCTGCTCAAGTTGGGTGTGCAATGCACCAGGAAGGTCTGATGCCGAAATTCCAGGCCGTGCGACCGGGTCCAAAACCCGGCGTGGGAGACGCCCGCTGGAATTGTCCCCAAGCTATTCACAAGGAGACCTTGACCTCCCGCCATTCCAAACCCCACTCTGAGCCCGTGCTCGTTGGGCACAATTCATGTTCGCGCAACTAAAGGGTCTCTTCTCCAACGATATCGGGATCGACCTCGGAACCGCCAACTCGCTCGTGTATGTGCGGGACCAGGGGATTGTTCTGCGTGAGCCTTCGGTTGTCGCCATCCAGGCGGGAACCACGAATGTTTTGGCTGTGGGTGAAGAAGCCAAGCGCATGCTTGGAAGAACCCCCGGCAACATCGTCGCCATCCGGCCGATGAAAGACGGCGTCATTGCCGACTTTGAAATCACCGAGGCGATGCTGAGGCATTTCATTCAGAAGGTTCACCATCGCAAATTGATCGCTCCGAGGGTCGTGGTCGCCGTGCCTAGCGGCATCACGGAAGTGGAGAAGCGTGCCGTCAAGGACTCGGCTACCCACGCGGGAGCCCGCGAGGTTTATCTCATCGAACAACCGATGGCTTCGGCCATTGGCGTCGGACTTCCGGTCCATGAACCGGCCGGCAACATGATCGTCGATATCGGCGGGGGAACCTGCGAGATCGCCATCATTTCGCTGGCAGGCATCGTGTTCAGCCGGTCCGTACGCGTGGGAGGCGACGAGTTCGACGACACCATCGTCGCGCACATGAAGAAGGCCCACAACCTGATGATCGGCGAACGCACCGCCGAAGAGATCAAGATCCGCATCGGTTCGGCCCATCCCCTCGAACAGGAACTCACCATCGAGGTGAAGGGTCGCGACCTGTCCGCCGGACTCCCTCGAACGGTCACCGTCCGTTCCGAGGAAATCCGCGAGGCCCTCAAGGAACCCCTCTCCAGCATTCTCGAATCCGTCCGCATCACCCTCGAACGCTGCCCTCCAGAACTCTCGGCCGACCTTGTCGACCGCGGGATCGTCATGGCGGGCGGCGGGGCGTTGCTCCGCAACATCGATCGCCTCGTCTCGCAGGAGACCGGGTTGCCGGTGCACATCGCGGACGACCCCCTGAGCGCCGTGGCGACCGGGACCGGGCGTGTGTTGCAGGAGTTGGCGTTCCTCAAGCGCGTCGCTTCGTCCACGGCCTGATTCCCACCATGCGTTCCACGATCCTGATCCCTTCGCTCGGCGTTCGCCCCGGATAAGACGGGACGAACCTTGTTCAAGCGCTCTCAATACATCGCTCTCGCCTTCTGCGCGTTGGTGCTGCTGGTTCTCCTGAACCTGCCATCGGGTGCTTCGGCCCGTCTCAAGCTGGCGGTCGGCGGCGTTTTCCTGCCCCTCTTCGGCTTGTCCACCGCGGCCGAGTCCTTTGTCGACCGCGCGTCCTACCAACTCCTCCCGCGGCAGACGCTGATCTCGGAATTGCGTCGTCTCGAAGCGGACAACGCCCGTCTCCGTTTCCACGCAACCCAGGCGGACGATGCACTCGCGGAAAACAATCGCATCCGAACCCAGCTCGGCCTCCTTCCCCGCGGACCGTGGAAGCCGCGTCCGGCGCGCATTGTTGGACGGGACCCCTCCACCTGGTGGCGCACGATGCTCATTGACTACGGATCCAGGGATGGGGCGCAGGTCAATCAACCTGTCGTCACCGCCGAAGGCTTGGTCGGACGAATCGCCGTGGTCGCCCACAGTCACAGTCAGGTGGCACTAGTCGGTGATGTTGCGTGCGGCGTCGCGGTGCTGATCGCCGAGACCCGGGACCAGGGCATCATCAAGGGGCCCCAATCGACCGTTGAATCCGGCGCTCTGGAAATGAGCACGTTCCAACACAGTCCGCAGATCCTCGCCGGCCACACCGTGGTCACGAGCGGCGACGGGGGAATTTTCCCCAAGGGCCTTCCGGTCGGGAAGATCATCGACACGCATGCGGCCAACGCCGGGCTGTTCACCACGGCCCGGGTGCGTCTGGGCGCGAACCTCAACCGCCTCGAGGAAGTCTGGGTGCTCCAGCAATGACCTGGCTGACTCCAGCTCTGCTGTTCCTCGTGACGTGGTTTTCCGTCTACCTCCAGACGGGGCTCATTCCCATGCGGGTCCTGCTGGGCGCCCCTCCCAGCATCCTGCCAGCGCTCGTGGTGTACGCCGCCTTCACGCACGGTCTCGGAATTGTCACCGCCCTCACTGTGGTCGCCGGACTCTGGGCGGATTCGCTCTCCGGCAGCCGGCTCGGCACCGGCGTGGCGCCCCTCTTCGTCCTGGGTTTCCTGCTCAACACCCGGCAACACCTCCTCCTCCGCGACCAGCGTTATGCCCAGTTCTGGCTGGGATTCGGTGGAGGCGTCGGCGTGCCACTCGCGCATGCGCTCATCCTCGAGATGGGCGGAGCCGAACCCGCCTGGGGTTGGTTCACGCTGCGGCAACTCCTCGGCCTGGGCCTCCTGAATGGGATCGCCTGCCCCGTCGCCTTCATTTTCTTCGATCAGCTTCGCGGAACCTTTGAGTATCAGCAGGCCGGTCCCGGTCCGTATGCCACCAACCGGGAAATGAAACGCGGTCGCACCTGACGAGCCATGCTGATCTTCGACCAACTCAACAAGGGCGAGCGCCCGCTGCGGATCCTCGCTTGGGGCGTCATCGCCGGTATGCTGGTCCTGCTCGGCGGGTTGTGGCGCGTCCAGGTGTTGTCCGGCGCCGATTACCGCCGAAGTCAGGAGCGCCAGAGCTACCGCAGCGTCCGCCTCCCCGCGATGCGCGGCCGCATCATCGACCGCAACGGCCTCGCCTTCGCCGAGAACCAGCCGCGGTACCGACTTGACGTCTATCTGGACGAACTCCTGCCCCAGTTCGCCGAGAAGGAACGTCAGCTGCGCCGCGAACTCCTGGCCTCCCGCGGAGCCACCAACACCGCGCCTGCCACGCTCTGGACTCGTCTCTCGGCTCGGTTCTCAAAGACCCCCAAGAAGGTCCTGATCACTGCCAACGAGCGCGAGTGGCTGAAACGCCACGCCCGCTTCGCGGTGGTCTCCAACATCGTCCAGCAGATCAACCAGCGACTGAACACCCAGGTTGCCAAGACCGAAGCCGACCTCTTCCGCCACTGGAGCCGTGAGCGTGCCCTGCCCTTTCCCGTGCTCAACAACCTGACCCCGGCACAGGTCGCGGTCCTGACCGAACAGGGCTGGTCCATCCCAGGCGTCGAACTCGAGCTCGTCCCCGTCCGCTCCTATCCCCACGGCCAACTTGCCGCGCACATCATCGGCGCCGTCCGCACCCACGACACCTCCGGCGAGGACGACCAGGCCTTCGACTACCGGCTCCGCGACTATCGCGGCCTGCTCGGCCTGGAGTCGGCCTTCGATCGCCAACTCCGCGGCAAGGCCGGCGCCAAGAGCATCCTCATCAACAGCTCCGGGTACCGCCATCGCCAAGGGGAAATCATGCTCGCAGAACCCGTCATCGGCGACACCCTCGTCACCACACTGGATCTCCCCCTGCAAAAGGCCGTCGAGAAATCCCTCGCCCAGGTCAATGGCGACGAGCGCGGGGCCGCCGTCGTCGTCGACATCCGCAACGGCGACATCCTCGCCTGCGCTTCCGCTCCGTCCTTCGATCCCAATGCATGGATCGACGGCATCAGCCATGCCGAGAACCAGAGGTTGCTCGACCCGAAGATGAAGTACCTCTTCAACCGGGCGACCTACGGTTCCTACAATCCGGGCTCGACCTTCAAGATCGTCACAGCCCTCGCCTGTTTCGAACACGGCATCCTGACCACCCAGAACGTGGACGACCGCATCCGGACGCTCGGTTACTACCGGATCGGCCGCAATCATGATATCGACGACACCGCGCCCGCCGGCGAATACGACTTCAACCGAGCGTTCATCAAGTCCAGCAACTCCTACTTCATTGAGTACGGACTCCGCCTTGGCATCGACAATCTGCTCGACTACGCCCGCCGCCTCCATCTGGGCGAGAAACCCGGCCTCCGGCTCAACGAGGAAGCCACCGGCATCATTCCCGACGTCGCAGACGTTCCCGCCGGCGGTCTCAAGGGAAAGACCGCCAACCTCAGCATCGGCCAGGAGCTGACGGTCACCCCCGTCCAACTCGCCATGGTCATGGCGGCCGTTGCCAACGGCGGCACCGTCTACTGGCCCCGCCTCATCGATCGCTTTGAACCCGGCGACCCTCTCTCCAGCGAACCGGCCGAACACGTCCGCCCCGCGCAGGTCCGCACCCAACTCCCCATCCAGCGCGAACACCTCGCCATCCTCCATGCCGCCATGCGCGATGACGTCGCCCTCGATGAAGGCTCCGGAAAGGGCGCCCGGGTCCGCGACTTCGCCGTCTGCGGCAAGACCGGCACCGCCGAGGTCAAGGCAGGCCGCCGCCTGATCGATCGCATCACCTGGTTTTCCAGCTTCGCTCCTTATGAGTCTCCCCGGTACGCCGTGGTGGTCATGGTCGAGAGCGGCGGCTCCGGTGGTGGCACCTGCGCCCCCGTTGCACGGCGGATCTATGAACACCTCCGCGATCGCGAACGCGGCACCATGGCCCAGAATTCAAACTGACGATGCTTCCCGCCAGCCTCCAACCCAACGTCCAGCGCGAGCGCCTGATCGACAGGACGCTCTGGCTCGGCGTGCTCGGCTTGATGGCGGTGGGTGCCCTCTTCATCTTCTCCGCCACCGGTGCCAACGAGGCGGCCCGCAATGCGGCCTGGTTCGATTACACCGCGGTCCGCCAGTCCCTCGCCTACGTGCTGGGCATCGTCCTGGTCGGTGCCAGTTGCCTCATTGATTACGCACGCCTCGCCCGATGGGCGCTGCTGGCGTACTGGTTCTCCATCCTGCTTTTGGTCGGCGTCTACGTCATCGGCGTCGAACGACTCGGGGCCAAGCGCTGGATCGATCTGGGTCCGATCCAGTTCCAGCCCTCCGAATTCGCGAAGCTCGCCTTCCTCTTCGCGGTCGCGAACTTCCTCTCCCGTCCCGTGGGCGAACTCGCCTCTCCCGCCCTGTTCATGAAGGCGCTTGTAATGGCCCTCCTCCCGTTCGGCCTTATCGTCAAGCAACCCGATCTCGGCTCCGCCTTGGTCTTCCTGCCGATGGCGCTCGTCATGATGCTGGTCGCCGGGGTGCCCCAACGCTTCCTCGTCCGGTTCCTCGCCTGCGGATTCCTCCTCGTCTCCCTCATCATGGTCGACGTGATGTTCGCCTCCCCGAAGTGGAGCTTCATCCGTCTCGAGGAATACCAGAAGCACCGCCTCCTCGTTTACTTCAACCTCGATTTCGCCCCGCGCAACGCCTCCGAGTCCGAACGCCTCGCCGCCCGGGCGGAAAAGGACAAGAAAAGCTACAACGTGAAGCAGGCCCTCATCTCCGTCGGTTCGGGCGGCTTCACCGGCAAGGGCTGGAGGCAGGGCACCCAGGGAGCCCTCGGTTACCTGCCCCGCGCTGTGGCCCATAATGATTTCATTTTCTCCGTGATCGCCGAGGAAACCGGTTTTGCCGGATCCCTCGTCGTTCTCGGACTTTATTCGGTGGTCCTGTTCTCCGGCGTGAAAACCGCCGGTCAGGCCCGCGATCGCCTCGGCCGCATCCTTGCGGCCGGTGTGGTCGCACTCCTATTCACGCACATCTTCGTAAACATCGGTATGAACATCGCATTGATGCCTGTGACAGGCATTCCACTGCCCCTGCTCTCCGCAGGCGGAACCTCAGTGGTGTGCTCCCTCCTCGCGGTCGGCATTCTCCAGAACATCCATCAGAATCGCCGCCACTACTGATCCGTTCACGAACCCCTTTTCCCTCCATCGTCCACCCTCCCTCTTCCATGAGCTACCAGACTTTCAAGAAGGGCCGCGGTCCCGCACGCTTCCGTCCGTCCGGCGGACTCGGCCATCGCGCACCGGGCCGCTCCGGCCCCACCCCCAATCAGGAACCCATCGGCGCCCGCCCGGATTCCGATCGGGTGTTCGACACCCGTCAGTATGAAGCCGAGGTCCGACGTGCTGAAAACGTCGCCGCCGGACTTCCCGAGGATGCCGAACACGAGCACGAACCCGATCTCACGACTTCCGGGCGTGACCAATCCTTCCGCAATCCCGACTTCTCACGCCCTGCCAACGCCGGCGATGAGCATGATCACGATCACGATCACCGCGACCGGGATCATGGGCACGACCACGACCACGA
>Ga0172372_10005760_pt1 | contig 17122 bp, 21 predicted proteins | sample LakKiv5m_2_FD_114544 | JGI IMG/M metagenome (GOLD analysis project Ga0172372, IMG submission 114544) | Freshwater microbial communities from Kabuno Bay, South-Kivu, Congo - kab_092012_9.5m | ecosystem: Environmental > Aquatic > Freshwater > Lake | place: Democratic Republic of the Congo...
CAGAGATCTTGGGCTCCGAAAGCCGCAGCATATATGGCCAAGGTTGTTAAAAATTCTTTCAACTCACTATATCCCAATGTGCCAATTCGTGTAAGGCGAGAGGATATAATGATAATGGCTACAACTGATCCTAAAACTCGTTTTAGTGAACTTGACCCTGATGTTTTTAATATGCGTGACAATCCAAATTGGGAATGTAGTTTTGTAGTTAGTCCATTATTCCATATGGAAGATCAGACTCCCTATCTTGAACTTATGGTGGATAGTGCATCAAGTGGTCAATATAAGGGTGTATGGAAATTGATAGCACAAGGTTGGGCTCGATATGCCAACAGCCAGTTACAAAAAACTAGTGCCAAAGCAGCAGTTTTTTCAGTAGATGAAGATCATAATGATGCGTGGGCAGCAATAGCTGCTCAAGCAGGTCTTAAATTCATATCACATAATTAACAGCAATGTAGCATAGAGGCTAATGCAGCACCTTCATACGGTGTTTATCGTCAGTTCGAGTCTGACCATTGCTACCACAGTATCTAAGGCGGACCTGTAACCATATTCCGCCTCCGCTGACGCGAAAACAGGATGGGCTGCGCTCACGGGGTTTGTTAGGTTCCTGACACAAAAATACCTAACACAAATAATGGAAGCGTGGCAGAGCCTGGCTGAATGCACCTGTCTTGAAAACAGACGATCCGAAAGGGTCCGTGAGTTCGAATCTCACCGCTTCCACCAAGACATTTTATAAGTAAGTTTATATGCGGGTATGATGTAAAGGTAACCTGAATCCTTGCCAAGGATTATTTGCGAGTTCGATTCTCGCTACCCGCTCCAAATTAGGAAGGATGGCTGAGAGGCTTAAGGCAGCAGATTGCTAATCTGTCGAGTGGGGTAACCTGCTCCGAGGGTTCGAATCCCTCTCCTTCCACCAAATATTCCCTGTTAGCTCAGAGGTAGAGCAGCAGACTGTTAATCTGTTGGTCCGTGGTTCGATCCCACGACGGGGAGCCAAATAATCGAAAGGGTAGATATTGTGAGCCATTTTGGGTATCATTTGATGTTAGACTGTAGCGGTTGTAGCAACATCGACATTAAAGATAATATATATAATTTCTCTAAAGAATTAGTTACAAGAATAGATATGATCGCACATGGAGAACCAATCATTGAATTCCTATTACCTGGAGATCCCAAGCAGGGATACAGTCTAATGCAGTTAATTACTACTAGTAATATCTGTGGCCATTTTATGGAATTAGATGGTACTGCCTACTTCGATATTTTTAGTTGTAAGACTTTTGATATTGATAAGGCAAAAACTGTAGTGGAAGAATTTTTTAAGCCAAAACGAATGCGTGTTAATTTTATTACAAGGCACGCAGATTAAATTGTTAATGTGAGGGTGCCTGAGAAGCCCAAATGAACAGTCTGCAAAACTGTAAAGACATCGGTTCGAATCCGATCCCTCACTCCAAGTCAAGGATGCCTACAGCAATCTTTCGCTTTGGGAGCCTCTGGTCGGTGGTTCGAGCCCACCTCGGGGAGCCAAACAATCGCGGGAAAGTGTAGTGGTCGCACGTGAGTCTCATAAGCTCACAGATGGTAGGTTCGATTCCTCCTCCCGCAACCAATAAGCCTCTATAGTTAAATGGTATAACGGTCGACTGATAATCGGCTATTCCACGTTCAATTCGTGGTGGAGGCACCATACAATACCGCCGTAGTTCAATGGATAGAATAAGACACTCCTAAGGTTTAGATCTCAGTTCGATTCTGGGCGGCGGTGCCAGTTTAGGATGCTAACAGCAAACAATACATTTGACTTCTAATCAAAACCGTAAAATGCATCCTGTTATTGCTGATATAGATCAGAGGTAGATCGCCATCTTGGTAAGATGGAAGTCGATGGTTCAAATCCATCTATCAGCACCAATACGCCGCTTTAGCTGATGTGGTCATAGCACCGGTCTGAAGAACCGAGGAACCCTGTTCGATCCGGGGAGGCGGCACCAAATAGATAAGTAGTAGTAAGTTATAGGTAAATTATGTTAAATCTTATAAAGGATATAGAAAACCCTTTACTAGAATACGTCAAGGACGATCCTGTTCGTCCGGACTTGCCTGTAGAATTCCGCATAAGCAATAATAGATTTATAGGCGCTCTTGTTGCCGATAAGCCTGAAGCTATTGTCTGTGTGAGCCTACAGAATTTTGTTCCGGAGTCAGTGGATGACCTTAGGCAGACTACTACAGAGTTTGATACTGCCATATTCTACACAATATGGAGTTATCGTGCGGGTGCAGCTACAGAGCTACTTTTTAAAATAGTAGCTGAAATTCGAGCACAATACCCTTCAGTATCTAAGTTTGTTACTCTAAGTCCAAAAACAGAAATGGCTAGGCGGTTTCATCTTAAAAACGGTGCTAGCATATTCCGTGAGAACTCGGATACTATAAACTACGAATACACAGTTTAATACCACCTTAGTATAATGGATAATACCCTTGGCTACGAACCAGGAGATGTGAGTTCGATTCTTGCAGGTGGTGCCAGTTTAGGATACTAACAGCAATAAAATTACGCCTTGTAAGCGAGTGGTCGGTGGTTCGAATCCACCCTGTTGGACATAGTAATATGTCTTATGGTAGCTCAGTTGGTAGAGCACTTAATAATGTATCCTGTTTTTTGGTAGGTAGCACTGGTGTGCGGCGGAGACTTATAAACTCTGGAGACTGGTCAGATGGGCTGGAACGGTAGGGTCCGATTCCCTAACCTACTACCAAGTACAAGAATTAAATAATGGATGGAAAATATATATGAATATATGAAACGTCCTAAGACAGAACGTCAAGAGCACTTAGATTTAGATGACTACTGTATTGAACGAGGAGGCGGTTCTACTCTATGTAAAGGATTACTGGCTCATTTTGTAGAAACTACTATACCAAATGGTCATATGATTTTAGTATGTCATGCCTGTAATAATGGAAAATGTAGTAATCCAAAACACTTATACTGGGGCACACCTAGTGAAAACAGAATGGATCGTGTAAGATATGAAAATAGGACCTTATGCGAAATAATGGAAGACCATCATAGAAGAAGAAAAATATAAAATAGCTATCTTGCTATAAGCAAATCTCTTTCGTTAAAAAAGTTAACAACGTCTTCCCAACTCCTGTAATAAATAGGTTTAAATCGTATACTAATACAAAGACGTGCCTCTTTAGCTATTAAAACATTATGAGGAATATCTACTCTTACCAAAGTTAAATCTTGACCTAATTCAGCTTGGTCAATCTTTTCTAATTCATTATTATTAAATGAACAGTAAGCAGTGTTTGCTGGGGTAAATTTTACTTGATACTTCTCATCAGGCATTTTAAACCAATTCATTAAACTATTCTCTCCACCAATAATATAGTTTAGTGCAGGCGAACAAAGTTCATTATTATGATCTAAATCAACGTGCGAAGTTAATGGATTAGACCCGAATGGATTAGATCCCGGTGCTCTATAAAACATCATAGTATTAGCATAGTCTAAATCAAATTGTTTTAAATATTCTATAAATTCATTAGTTATCGGAACCTGATTGAACTTTATTTCATAAGGTGCTGTAGATTTAAAATTCCAGCTAGAATCTAAAAGGTTTTTTGCGCTTAATTTTGTTTTATACCAACAATAATTATTCATAAATATTGAATGAACTTTGCTTATTTAAAATTTCCTGTTATTCCTGAACATTTCATAAAAGATATTTATCTGCGAAAAAAGTTAGCGTATTCAAAAATTTACGAAGAAATAAACAAAAAAGAAGTTTATGGAAGTAGAATAGCTCACGTAGATTATAATTTAAAAAACTGGATAGTCAATAATATTTTTCCGTATCTAAATCCTACCAATGAATATGCAGATCACGTTATGATTCATGTTAGTGAATACATTTGTTATAATGATGAACACAATGGATGGCGCTATTACGATGAACCCGGTATAGTTCCTATACACAAGGACTGGAGTCGAAGTTTTCCTGTTAACTATATTATCGATCCGGGTGGTAATAATGTTATAACCTCTTGGTACAATGATGATCAATCTCTAATCGAAGAACATAAAATAATGCCGAACAGATGGCACATCTTGTCAGGCAAAGTATTTCATGGAGTAAAGGGAATTGAGCCTAATAAAGAAAGAATACTAATAAGTATAAATTGGGACCCCTCCGACGCTAAAAATTTTAGCATAAAATCCAATATGAAAGATTTAATTGATGACAAATCTTGTTAAATTAAACTGGCCTAGTTTTACCGATAAAGAACATAACTCTATAATTCAATGTTATTATGATAATTTAGATCATGTTGAATATCTTAATGTTATTCCAAATACAGATGGAGCATTAACACACGAGAAAGAAAATATTTCAGATCGTAAAAATGGATTCCATCATCTAATTAAGTGGCCTGACCAAGAACAGTTTTGGATAAACTTATTAAAAGATTATCACATTAACGAACAGAATTCAATTTTATTCACTATTCAAAAAATGGTGTATATTATTCCTCCTCACTCTGACATAGGACGGCTTTGGTCAGCTTATTATCTCTTACAAGGACAGGCACAAACTATATTTTATAGCATAGACCCAAGTCTATTTGTAAGAGAAAAGAGTTATCACAATGACTGGGACAAACTTGTTGTTACAGAAAAGGTTACGTTGGAACTACATACCTGGTACCTATTTAATAATAAAAACATTCACGCAGTAATTAATCCTTATGCAGATAGAATGAGTTTATCTTTTAACTTAAGCAACTTCTTTACTTCATTTGATGAAGCAATAGAAAAAATAAATAATTCAGGATTAGTTTTTAAAGATTATTAAACTGTATGAAATAAAAAAGCCCGAGGATATCGGGCTTCCTTTTAGGCTAAACTAAAAAGTTTTAAGCTATAATGTCAACAGGGATTTGCTGTTTCTTTCTTGATGGAAATACAAAATCTGGTTGACTATGATGGACTCTACGGTTACGTGAGCTATCCTTGTAACCAACACCCATTAATAGTAATGGCTTACCTGATAAGCCCAACGCTTCTTTAACTCCGGGTTCGTCCATACACTGACAGCAACCTGTACCATAACCTAGTAGGCTGCTTGTTAAATTGATATAGCCAGCAGCAATACCTACTGCTACACTAGCATCCCTATCAAGTATACGTTGAGCACGCTCACTTCTTTCACCCTTGCCATAAAGTTCAGTAGTTTCTTCATTACGGAACTGATCCTTTTCTTCAGTCATATCTCTGTATTCTTCAAACACGATTAACAAATTAGCTAATACCTGGCTGTTTGTTGTCATGCCTTTTCTGTCGTGTCTTTCGATTGGTGTTAATGCATGAATCTTTTCGATAACATCGCGATTTGTAATAAAGTGAAGTTTGTAATGTGCTACGTTTTGCTTACTTGGACACTCTGTGGCAGCAGCCTTGATCGCTTCAAAGTGCTCTTGCGGAATCTCTTGTGTTAAATCAAAATTTCTTTGACAATGCTGGCTTCTACGAATAGCCTTAATGATCTCTGTTGAACTTGTTGTCATTTTATTTCTCCTTATCCTCGGTATTGATGTTGACGAACATCAATTTTATTTAGCCATTATTTCGTTCTTCAAAAGCGGCGAAAGTTAATTCATATACTTTAACTTTAGAATTAAGGATAAAAAGGATTATTTCAGCTAAATCGTCTAAATTAATTTTTGATAAATTACTTTTATTCTTTATTCTGTCTGTGTCAGTATATCCGGGTCTAAGATTTACTATATGAGGCCAGCTTCTACAGGACCGAAGTTGTTTACAGGTTTCATCTAGGGCTATTTTATGAATACTTGCAGGATGATAATAATTTTTAACTGTATCTGTAAGACCACTGCTTATATTTATAATTACTTTTGTAGGATCTTTTTCCCATTTTAACCAGGCCTGATTAAGCAAATCAACCTGTATGAAGCCTTCTATACTTTGGTAAAATTTATGGGGATATGCATTGTTAATAAAACAATCGAAATCAGCTAATTCATTAATAAAATCGTTTCTATTTTTTAAAATAGTTAAATCCCATCCGTTAGTCCTGCTAAAGCCTTTAACCGTATGCCCTTCTTTTAATAACGATTCGTAGATTTTATTGCCAATTCCCTTAGAATGCCCTGTAATTGCTATCTTCATATGTATGTTATATAGTCGATAGTTAAATTTATCAAACTTCTCTTGACAAAGACACTTAATAAGTATATTATAGTTGTGCGATCGTGAGCGGAATTGGCAGACCTGCCGCCTCTCCGTAAGGAAGGCTGGTGCCGGGGTTCGTACATCGTACACCTTTGTAGGTTCGAAACCTACCGATCGCACCATAAGCCAAATATAAGTAATTATTTGGAGCTAATATGGCTAAGGTAAAAGAACAACGTAGTCACAAAACTGTATTTAAAAGAACAAGTCAGGGCGGACCAAAACCCAAGACTAGCAGCATGAACAAACATCAACGACGTACATACAAGGCCTATAGAGGCCAAGGTAAATGAATAAAATTATATGAAGTTCGCATATTTAAACCCAATTATAGTAGCCATGGACGACGTTCCATCTGGCACATTTCAGAGTATTAAGGTCTTAGTTGACCAAGCACATCAACATACTGAACATAATGATGCAGGAAACCCTGATATCAGCATACGGGGAGGTCAGCAAATTCAACTACTCCCGAACGAATTTAATCTTAATATTGATGTAGTTACAAATTACATAGAACAACAGTGTCAAGAATACCTTGAACGTGTAATGCAGGTTAATAATAGAAACGAACTTATACAGGTTAAACCGATGCTTGTCAGTGCTTGGACACTTAAGCAAGGACCTGGAGACTATCAGGTCCTACATAGCCACGAAGCACATATTAGCGGTAACCTATATATTGAGGTTCCTGACCTTGCAGCAGGATCAGCTGCTACAGATGGATGCCTAGAATTTAAAATTCCTACTGTTAAGACTCCTGGTAGGTTTATTTTAACAGACTCTTGGCGTGTAACACCAGAAGAAGGAAAAATGGTTATATTTCCAAGCTACTTGCCACACACTGTTTATCCTTGGCAAGGAGTAGGTAATAGAATAAGCTTGGCCTGGGATGCCAAATTAGTTGACAAATAACAAACAAGGATATATAATAAAATAATGCTGAATTAGCTCAGTGGTAGAGCAACCGCCTTGTAAGCGGTAGGTCGTCAGTTCAAATCCGACATTCAGCACCAAATATGCGGGTGTAACTCAGTGGTAGAGTGTCAGCCTTCCAAGCTGTTCGTCGCGAGTTCGATTCTCGCTACCCGCTCCAAAAATTATGGACTTTAAAGTAAAAACTATAGGAAGAGCCTGCTCAGGATGCACCAAATGCTGTGAAGGATGGTTATCAGGGGAGGCTTATGGATTTAAGTTTGGTATAGATCAACGATGTACTTTTTTAAGAGGCGGTTGTAGCCTTTATCCAAATCATCCAGTAGATCCCTGTAAAGTTTTTGAATGTCAATGGAAAACAAATCGAGCTTTACCAGAATGGTTAAAACCAGATAAAGTAAATGCTATAATTTTAAAAAAACAAATTGATATATTTGAATACTTAATGATAGTGCCAGCTGGCAAGAAAATTGATAAACGTGTTTTTGAATGGGCAGAAATGTATTGTAGAGAAAATATTAAAAATCATGTTGTTATAATGAACGGTGAAAGTTTTAATATATACACAAGGCACAGACAGTTTAAAGAGATAGCAGAAAAGAAATGGCTTAAGGGCGGTTAGCTCAGTTGGTAGAGCGGCACGTTTACACCGTGTAGGTCGGGAGTTCGAGACTCTCACCGCCCACCAAATAAAGGAGAATAGTATGCCAAAAAGCAAACCATATACATTACGAAATATTTTATCTAATGAAACCTGGATTTGTGACGACTATTCTCAAATCAAGGAAATTGACGGTGTAATATTCATCGAGGTCCATAAAGAGCACAATCCAAGAAAGTTTTGGATCAGACGGGACAGTTTGGTTAAAGACAAAACGAACTTAACCAAAATAAATTGATAAAGACAGAACTAGAACATATAATAGCTATATATTAAGTTTTAAGGTTAGGAACAGCAACACTACGATAAAACGAGTCTAAGGAAGGTAAGGACATCAAACTCCTTGCTCTTAGACAAGGTGAGTTTCGAATTTCTCACTTAAAACAAAAAGTAGAAGACTAACCTGTTAAGTTTAGAATGCTAACAGCAACTTTGTACATTTTTGGTAAATGAAAATGCATTCTGTAAAGGAGAACTAAATGAACGCATTTGTTGAAGCAGTTAAAAATCAAGAAGCGCGAACCACTAATGGTATGCGTTCGTTAAAAGGCTCTGCCAATGCCTGTGTAGATTTATTCTACAAAATTGGTGCTAGCCGTGGTAAGGATATTACTGCGGAATTCACTGCTGCCTATGTTGAGAACTCCGATGTGGCATTGCGTATTGCGCAATGGGCCCGTGATGTTCGAGGAGGCGCAGGTGAGCGTCAGCTATTTCGTGATCTGCTTGTTCATCTTGAATCACGAGATCCTGACAGTGCTCGTAGCCTATTGGCTAAGATTCCTCTAATTGGTCGTTGGGATGACATCTTTGTTTTTCAAACTCCAGCTCTAAAAAGTGCTGCCTATGCTATGCTAGGAGCAGCTCTCAAAGCAGGTGATGGTTTGGCAGCAAAGTGGTGCCCACGTAAAGGTCCAGTGGCCGCTGAAGTTCGGGCTCATCTTGGTATGACTCCAAAACAATATCGCAAGACATTGGTTGGACTTACCAAAGTGGTAGAGACCCAGATGTGTGCTGGAGATTGGGATAATATCAATTTCAATCACGTGCCAAGTCAGGCCAGCAGAATCTATCGTAAGGCCTTTGACCGTCATACCACTGCCTTCGCAGACTATGTGGATAAGTTGGTCCGTGGAGATGAAACTGTTAAGGTAAATGCCTCAGCAATATTTCCACACGATGTGATCAAAGGTCTAGCACACGGTCATCTCAAACAAACTGAACTTGGTCATATTCAAGCTCAGTGGGATGCGCTACCTAACTATGTAGGTGACGCAAGTATCCTACCTCTAGTAGATGTAAGTGCTAGTATGACCTGTTCAGCAGGAAAAACTTCCGTTCGTTGTATTGATGTAGCAGTTGGACTAGGTCTGTATTTGGCTGATAAGAATCGAGGTGTGTTTAAGGATACATTCTTGACTTTTAGCACTGAACCAGAACTGCTAAGGCTAGAAGGTAACATCGTTCAAAAGTTAGATCAAATGGTCGAAAGCAAATGGGCTATGAGCACAAACCTAAATGCTGCCATAAACTGTATATTGGAAACTGCTCTCTTGAACCAAGTTCCAGAGGAAGATATGCCAAAGATGCTTTTAGTATTAAGCGATATGCAGTTTAATCAATGCGCTAGGTTCGATCACAGTGCTATGGAAATGATTGGACACAAGTACAATCAAGCCGGATACACTGTGCCACAGATTGTATTTTGGAACTTAAACAGTAATGAAAACGTTCCTGTTAAGTCCGATCAAAGTGGTGCTGCCTTAGTAAGTGGATTTAGTCCAAGTATTGTTAGTTCATTACTGTCTGCGGACTTGGATCAATTCACTCCAGAGGGCATTATGCTCAGCACCGTGATGATTGACAAATACAAACTCTAGTAGTTGCAGACCCGGAAGAACCCTGTCAAATTTAAATCTGACAGGGTTTCTTTTTGACTATATAAGATACCTTAACTATTTTATTATGAAACATTTATTAAAAATACTTTTTTTACTTATACCAATATCAACACTAGCTAACACTACTCTTTTAGTAGCATTTCCTCCAGGCGGAGGACAGTACATAGTTACTTCAATTATTAGTGATACTATGTCGAGGCTTAATACTCCAAATACTATTTTGATAAAGCCTGGCGCTGGTGGAATAATTGGTATGAACGAATGTGCGGCCTTAAACAGTAAAAGCACTTTATGTATGTCAACTAATGCTCAATGGGCATATATGTCCTCTACTTCTTCTATACGCAAGTATGATCCAGAAATATTAAACTACCTTAATCCAATTATAGGAATAAGCCCTACTGTTCTAGTTACTAACATTAATAATAAAAAGACTCCGAAAGAGATCATTGAAGATATCAAAACACAAAAAGTTTCTTTTGGAAGCGGAGCTCACGGAGTAGGAATACTAACTGAATTTCTAATCAAAATGTTAAATTCAAAATTAGCTGTTATAGCCGAATATAAAGGAGTTGGTCCTGTTTTAATAGACCTTCAAGGTAAGCATATTGACTACGCTGTAGTTCCTTATACAGCAGCTAAAAGCTTACATATTCAAGGTAAAATTAGGGTAGCACTTACATTTGCTGAATTAAATGAATTTACTGCTCTAAAAATACCAAAAATACAAACCTTCCTACCTGACTTAGATGAAAACTACACAATTTACGGGTTTGTTATGGCTCATAAAATTGAATCTGAGTCTATAAAATACTACGAAGAAGTCCTTAAAAAAGTTTTAAACGATGCCAAAACTAAAGATCAACTTATAGAGCAAGGTATCTATCCATTACCTGATTCTCTTAAAAATAAAACATTTAGGCAAATAGCCAATGATGAAAGAAAAAAGATTACAGAAGAAGAGAATGGTCTAAAAAAATAAATGTTAGAGCCCAATAAGCTAGTTGATCTCCCTCATTATAAGGTTGGAAATAATGTCTTTACTAGCAAATTTTATGCTTCTATTAAGAGTAAAGAACTTAATCTTCCAATGACCTGGCATTTCCACGATAATATCTGGAAATCATTTGAGCTAAATCGATTCCCCGTTGGAAATTTAAGAGATGTATATAAACAGCGAGCATTACAATTACGAGACAAATATGATTACCTAGTTCTTAACTATAGTGGAGGCGTTGATAGTTGGACGGTATTAAACACTTTTCTAACAAATAAAATTAAATTAGATCAAATCACAGTTCGCTATCCTTGGAAGTACATTGATAAAAAATTACATAATCCTAACACTAACAATCTTACTGAATTCAATCGATTTAGTGAATGGGACTTTACTGCGAAACCTGACTTAGAAAAATTAGCTATCACACATCCAGAAATTAAAATACACTTACAAGATTATTTTGAAGATAATATTTTATTAACGCCTGTCAATGACAATGCATTTGAAGAAATCCATTGCCAATACGGATTCGGCTCCACACTACGAGGAAGAGCTCACCAACCAAGTCCTTTTGAACTCAAGATTATGAGCCAGGAGAAAAAGGTAGGTGTAATAACAGGAGTAGATAAACCTAGAGTAGCTGTCAAAAATAATAAATTCTACTATTACTTTGCTGACAACCCAATTCTAATTAATCCCTACTTTTATGATAACGAATTACGAAAAATGGAATACTTTTATTGGACTCCGGATTTTCCAGAAGTTTTATACACCCAACTAAAAGTATTATATAACTGGCTTATTGCTAATCCAAAATATGTCAATTATATAACTGTAGAAAACCTTACTACAGAAACTTGGAGATATTATTCGTTTTTTATTAAGTCGATCATTTACCCTGATTGGGATCATAATAGATTTCAATGTGAAAAACCTTCTTATGGTGAAACTGGTCTAGTTAAAACAAGACCTACTGATTATATATTTGAACAGCACCCTGAAATAAAACCCTTAACAGAAAAGTTTCATTATCTACGAAGATCTTACGATCCATTATTAAACCCGATACACCTGTATAAAAATGGAGAATTTAAAAGATGCATTTCAAAGGCTTACTACCTAGGGGATATAGCTAAGGCTTGACACGGTATTAAATATAGTGTATAATAACATATTGAACAGAGGGTACTATGCCAGCAACATTTTTTATCAGTGACACACATTTTGGACACGAGAAAACCTGTACTGTGTTCAAACGAGAAGACGGTAGTCCCCTTCGCCCATTTAGCTGCGCAGAGGAAATGGACGAGTTTATGGTCAAGGCCTGGAACGAAAGAGTGGGCAAGAACGATAAGGTCTATCACCTCGGAGACGTTGTAATCAACCGTAAGTTTCTCCACATCCTTGGTAGGCTTAACGGGGACAAGGTTCTTATACGTGGCAACCACGACATCTTTAAACTTGAAGACTACAGTCAATACTTTAGAGACATTCGTGCCTTTGACGTAAAAAACGGTATGATCTTTAGCCACGTTCCTATCCACCCAGAAAGCCTCGGTCGCTTCGGCACCAACATTCACGGACATCTTCACGCTAATCGTGTAAAAAAGATTACAGGAGTTAATAAGAAAACTGGAGAACTTGAATACGGTAGTGAGATTGATCCACGCTACTTTAACGTCAGTGTAGAGTGCATTGACTTTGCTCCAATTACACTTGAAGAGGTTAATCGTCGTATTATCGAAGAAGGCGGGCACGTTGGATTCAAGAGTGGCAATGCTGTGGTGATGTAAAACTTTTTAATTATTAATATAAAATGAACGATTGGTATAAGATATACTATAAAGATTCTAATACTTTAGAAAAGCTAAAGCCTGATTCACCCTTAGTTTTCGAGCTAAAGCAAGAAATAGAGATCCATACAGTAAACTATAAAGACGCACTTTTTTATAACGCTAGGAAGGTTGCAGATAGTATAAATGGAACATTGAACATCTTGCTTTCTGGCGGAGTCGACAGTGAAATAATCGTTCGTATTAACAAAGAGTTAGGAATAAAACAAAATGTTTACACTTTTAAATTGGAAGACAATATTAATGTCAGAGATGTAACATCGGCTATTGACATATGCAAAAGCTTAAATGTACCTATTAAGGTTATTGATTTCAATCTTCAAAAATTCTTTAATAATGATGCCGAATCATATTATAAGAAAACCTTTTGTAGTAGAGTAGAAAATTTGCCTAGGTTACAATGGCATGAATTTTTTGACAATCCGATAATCTTTGGCGAAGGTGAACCTTATCTTCGTCGTGTTCTCCAAGGCGATTATACTAAAAAGTCGCCTTGGAGAATGGTATTTTACGAGCACGAGTTTCTGCATTACCTATATAAATTATCTATACCTTGGTATTATTTTACACCTGAAATTTATGGAAATTTTCTTAAAATAAATTTAATCAAAAATTTAATTGATGATAAGATACCTGGTAAACATAGCTCTTTAAGTAGTAAAGCTTTAATCAATAGAGAAATTTATAATGAAATATTACTTAAACCTAAACTTGTAGGATACGAAGGCAAAGATATGCCTCCAGGAAGTATTCCTGATTTTATGAAAGAGTTTAGAGACAAAGTAATGTCAGAAGTAACAAATTCTGAAACATTCTTTGATTCAGAAAAATGGCAAGGATATTTTAAATTAAAACAATAACTTGGGCACCAGGAACTGACCCAAAACTAGATCAATTATTTGAATCACTTAGACTAAAGCAATATAACGACACCAGTCATAGATATTGGGAAAACTATAGTGAAAAATTTTATAAACATACTATTGCTTTAACCATTAGCTTTGATGAAAATAACCTACCTGAATTATGTAGCAGTATTGCATACAGAGAATGTTGGCCTAAAGATTGTGTACGAATACTTAACAGGCTCTGGAAAAGCAATAATAAAATAGCATACTCTAAAAGAATGAGTCCGTGTTTTGCAGAATCTGCTAAAAGTCAAATTTCTTGGATCGTAAAAAATACTAATCATCAGTTATACTTTATAAGTAGACAAACTGATAATTGGCAACAATGGATGATAAAAAACTTTGCAATGTATAACGTTCATTTTGAATCAGATAAGTATTATTACCTAACCTGTCCAAATGAAGAAGATACTAGCTGTTGGCAAAAAATATTATACATTGGAAATAAAGACTTATTAGATCAATGGAAAAGACGTCAATAAAACAAATGTTTCTGAACACATTTTCATTTACGAATTTGTGGGGGTCAATTATACCAATGCAGGCAATTGGTATCTATAGCATTTATTGTATACTAACAGGGTCAGCAATCGAATATTGGTATGTTTATACCTTTATAGGGTATGTGCTTTTGGCAATGCTAGGAATAAGCGCTGGGTATCATCGTCTTTTTTCACATAAAGGATTTAAAACAAATACCTTTACTAAACGTATTCTTTTATGGTTAGGAATGATTGCGGGTCAAGGCAGTCCTATTTTTTGGATTGGTATACACCGAGGATATCATCATAGATACGCAGATAAGATCGGCGATGCACACAGCCCTAAAGATGGGTTTTGGCATAGTTACATTCTATGGATGTTCAAACGTAATTCGATGAGTATAAGATCTGTAATTGATTTGGTAAAAGATCCGGATATAGCTTTCGCTCACAGGCATTATATAAAAATATTTTGGATTACACATTTAATTTTTTGCTTGATCGATTTTAAACTTTGGCTATTCTTACTAGGGTTTCCAGCTTTTATTACACTACATAGTTTTTTAGCTCAAACAAGCCTAACTCATATTAAATGGCTAGGCTATAGGAACTATGAAACCAAAGATGATAGCGTTAACAGTGTGTGGCTGTTTCCTTTTATTTTAGGCGAAGCCTGGCATAATAATCACCACGGCGATGGAAGAAATCCAAATTTTGGTCTTAAGTGGTGGGAATTTGATCCAACATACTATCTTATAAAAATTATAGGAAAGAAATGAAAAATATAGGATTTTATTCTGTAGGATCTAAAAATTTTTTTAATAAACTTGAAGCAATTAGGTATGCTTTAGAAAATAACTTATCGATCAATTGGGTATTTTTTAATCAAGTATGGAAAGAATTCAGCAACACTAAAATACATACTTTAGGGTATGAAAACTTAGACGATATCTATAAATGTAGAGCTATCCAACTTAGAGAAAAATATGACTACTTAATACTTAACTATAGTGGTGGTCCAGATAGCCATAATATATTAATGACTTTTCTCAATAACGATATTCTGTTAGATGAGATTTTTATAAAATATAGCCATAGCGTTGATAAAAAACTCTATGTTCCAAATAAAAATGATCTCAGTGCGTCTAATATTTTTAGTGAGTTTGACTATTGTATTGAACCAGTCTTAATACAAATTAAAAACAAATATCCAAAAATAAAAATTTCATTTGGCGATATTTTTCAAGAAAATAATCTTCTGCATTACAATGATGAGATTATCACAGAATACCACGGGCATTATAATGGATCCTTTGAAGTATTGAGGCAAGGTATCTATAGTAAAAGTATAGACGAATTTACAGAAAAAGGAAAAACAGTTGCCGATATTTTTGGCATTGATAAACCAAACATACTTATAAAAGATAAGAAATTTTATATCTTCTTTGCAGACAATATTACGGCTGTAGCAGCTAAAAAATATCAAAATAAAGAATTTACATCAGAACTATTTTATTGGACTCCAGACGACCCTTCAATTGTTTTTGAACAGGCTTTTAGGCTTTACAATTACTTCTGTAATAATAGATACTTGCTAGAGGAAATTACTAAAGAAGCTTATTATGAATTTGATTCTGCAAGAACAGAATGGTTAAGGTCGCTCACAATTAAATTAATATATTCAACCTGGGATAATAAATTCCAGGTTGGAAAACCAAAAGAGTTTAATTTACTTGGGAGAACAAGAGATTTAGTATATCTTAAAGAAAAGGTAAGACTAAAAGAATACTTTGAAAAACATCAATTTTATTTTAGAGACCTCTTATTGTATCAGAATTCTAACCTTTTTAAAATTTATCCATCTCCCCTATATTTTATAGGAGATCTTAAATAACTACTTACTCTGCAACTTTGGCTGAAACTATTCCAAAACTAGCATTATAGCTATCTCTTTCCATTAGATAATTTTGTATAATTGGATCAGCCATAAAAACTAACCAATCGTCCATACTTGACCATTGATAAGTTCGAGTTTCAACTAGATTATCTGGACTCATTTCAATAACTACACTTAGCTTTCCTGTATCTTTATAAGTAACTTTTATATGTTCAGTAACTTCAGAACTTTGACTATAAAATGAAACCTGACTGCTTGGTCTAGTAGCAGTTCGTGTATAATTATAAGTAGGCATTCAAATACTCCTTGACATATTTAAAATTATTTAGTATAATTAAATTATGAAAAAATTAAATTCAAGCAAGGACAGAGGCAGTTTTCAGGCCCGTCGCGTGGAAAAGGATAATGACGATTTTCTAAGAGTTCTTGATGACATACGCAGACACAAAGAAATTCAGGAAGCAGATCCTAAGTGGAGAGAAAACAATCTAGAATATGATCTGCGTAGCACAGATTGGATTTTGGATAAGACAAAGTCTAGCAAGAATTATGCTCAAAATCTTTATGCGGCCTTGTGTAATAGGCAGTTTCAAAAACGTGACACTTGGCCTATTCTTAAAGACCAACGCTGGAGTTGTAGTTGGAGGTATGCTGGTGGCATAATTGCTGATATGCGCGAAGAAGGTGACTACATTGATTGGTATTGCAGTGGTATAAGAAACGACGGATATCAAGATGACTTTTATACAATAACACCAGATCAATATGTACCTGAAGGCGTGGTCACAGAAGAAATAGAAAACGACCTAAATCAGCTAGGTTGGATAGTTATAGATGAAAAGGATGACGATAGAATATGACACAACTATCAGGGTATGTACAAAAAGGATGGGGCTACGAAATAATTTGGGCTACCAATGAAAACTATTGTGGAAAAATCTTATGTTTTAATAAAATAGGAAATAAGACTAGCCTACACTTTCACAAAGATAAAACTAAAAGTTGGTTTGTTAATTCAGGAAGTATTCGACTAAAATTTATCGATGCCAAGAGTACAGAACTTAGAGAAGTAACTTTAAAAGAAGGTGATACTTTTAATATGCTGCCATTAGTTCCCCATCAAATAGAATCACTAGCTGATAACAGTATGATATTTGAAGTTAGTACCAAGGATACTGTAGAGGATAACTATAGAATAGCC
>Ga0172372_10005761_pt1 | contig 17122 bp, 15 predicted proteins | sample LakKiv5m_2_FD_114544 | JGI IMG/M metagenome (GOLD analysis project Ga0172372, IMG submission 114544) | Freshwater microbial communities from Kabuno Bay, South-Kivu, Congo - kab_092012_9.5m | ecosystem: Environmental > Aquatic > Freshwater > Lake | place: Democratic Republic of the Congo...
AATTGATGGGACATAAAACATTCTCATATTGTTGATAGTCGCTGGACTCCCTCCTACTATACCCCCAGCAACGTACATATTGAGGTTGTTGAGAACCGCTCCAGCAACTGAACCAGCATCAGAAAGACCAGCAACAGCCATAGTGACAGCTTCCATAGTCTTACCAGAAGTTGTGCCAGCCATGTAACCTACGTATCCAACGGCAGCTGCTCCAATAAAAGGGACTATGCCTCCATCCATATCATCTTCCCATACAAAACCTTGAGCTAGGTTAGTACCGAAGATATTCGTGCCAGTAACAGGTGAACCAGCGGGAACATGGATTTGACCTCCAATATTGTTCATTACTTGGTTGAAACCCTGCCCACTTAATACATCTAAAGTTTTTCCAGCTTGTATAAAACCATTATTGACTGAAAGATTGTTATTAAACTGTATCTGATAGTCGGTGAACATCTGCAACGAATCATTGGTTGACCAAACGGTCTTTTGGGTTCCGTTAACATAGGTATTCCAACTAACAGTAGAGGTAACCGAAGAATGATTGTGATCTGTGACTGTCGCTCCTAAGAAAGTTGTAGCAAACCCAGTCTGCGCTCCAGCTCCAGTTGTGTCCGTTTCCCAGTTGATGGTTAGGGTATTGTTATCCGTTGTATCCGCATTGTACAAACCAAAACCTTTAGCTCCTCCTGAGCTATCATTGCGGAAAGTCTTAGCTCCATCAACAGTCTGATAACCTATACCAAGTACACCCCTTACTCCTGGAGCAGCATTTGGAATGTTAAAGGTATGGTTACTGCCAGATGAATCTATATTAAAGTCTGATCCAGAAGATCCCGTTCCAAAAGTCTGTGTAGATGCAGTTAAGCCATTCAAGCTGGATATTCCACCACCACCTCCGCCCCCTCCTACAACAGCCTGCCCCTCAATTACAATAACCTTACCAGCAAATCGACCATCTGGGGATTCTGCAACAGTAAATGAGACGTTGCCCGTAAGAGTGTCGACCACAACTTGGCTTGCATTAGTCTCAATAGCGTCAGTACCACTGATTTCATAAAGTACAACTTGGCTCACATTAACTCCAAAACCGTGAGTACCCGCTGTAACAGAAATAGTATACAGACCGCCAGAAGGAGCTCCCCAGTCGGTAGTAGCGTTAAAAGTAGTTACGTAAGGGGGAACAATCGCTGGGATGGCATCGTCAACATATCCTTTTGTTGGTATTACGTTATTGTCTGCCGCTCCAGTTGCTACTGAATCTAAGGATGATGATCCATTAAGAGAGAGAGATAGTGTCCTAAGTAATCCTTTTATTGAAAATGCCATACTCTAATTCCCTAAATTATTCCTAACAGAATTACCTTACCCTCGAATCTCCCCTCTGGATTTTCTGACACCGAGAAAGAAACGTCCTGAGTAGTATCGTCTACTGAAACTGTATCAGGCATCACAATAGATGATGTGCCTGTTATTGTCTCATAAAAAGTTATGCCAGTAACAGTACCAAAACCATGAGTTGCAGCAGGGATTGATATTGTATACAAACCTCCTGAAGCAGAACCCCAATCAGTAGTGGCATTAAAGGTACTAGTGTATTTATGAGTCCTATTATTTATTTGGCCTTGAAACTTGTTATTTAGCGTTTCTTGGGTGTCGGCATTCGCAGCGGCACTGTTTGAGGGGGTAATGGTAGCTTGAGCAAAATCTGTTGTGGTTGCATCAACTCCGTTAGTTACCAGGCCTTTTGCGTCATAAGTAATCTTGGTTTTGGTAGCTCCAGTGATTGCTGAATTTGAAGTAACAACTCTACTACCAGTAATTCTGTAGTTAATACCAAGTCTATCTATTACTAGGTTATCCGTTGCAGCCAGATTACCACCATCGGTAAATTCACTTATCTTTTTATCACCGGACATATCTAACTTGATTTAATTAAGATTTTAGATCCATTTTCTTGTAAGATGTAAAAAACACCATCTTCTCGCAATAGAGAATCGGTTGTTGGAGTTGGATCTGGGTCAATAGACGACGTATTAGTTGTAGTATTAGTCGTCTTAAGTATTATCAGGACATTACTATTGATTGGCATTATCTAACACTAACCTTTACTAAGGTATTTACATCCCCTCCCGTTAGTGTAAATTTTATTGTACCCGTTTTAGCAAGAGAGCCAAAACCGATTCCTCCTGCGGGGTAACTAAACCCAAACTGGGTTGATCCAGTAGGAGAAACTAATTGGGGAACTTCTCCTACAAAATCACTAAACTTACGTGATATTTTCACAGTTGCTCCCGCAGACCATGGCACTGGGGCAAAATCATTTGCTGCGTATTCACAGTAATTTCCGCCACTCTCGTTGATTGAAAACTCGAACTCGGGAGAGGCGGTTGTAAGTGTGAAATCTAAAGGGGTCAATAAAGTGGTCATTCTCTAAATATTAGTTAATAATTTTAAGTAGAAAAGATTCTTTGAAAACATAATCAGTCAAGAGAAATTTACTTCAATCTGACTTAACTCTCCTAAGGTCTGGTACGAGTTGATTAGATTGATTTCCTGACGAGCTAAAATTCTTCTGTTCTTTACCTCAGCAGGATAGGAATTGGGTTCATCCATTTCTCTGTTTGTATACCAATCAGTTGAATACAGATAAGATTTTCTTGGGAAGAGTAGCTTCTCCTTTAATGCCGCAATCTCTTCTTCTAATGTTGGTTTAGCTGGTATTGGTGGGGTTGGTATATTTTCATAAACCCAAGCACCATCAACAAATTTAGTAATTTTACCTTCCTGTAAGTTAGGCTTAATATCAGTCGCATACGCAGGGATTAAGTAAACCTCTTCTATGTCAGCAGGGCTTCTTTTAGCCTCTACCTCATCCAAATATTCCTTAGTTATTGGGTGATAATTAAAAATTACTTTGCTCATAATAATTACTGATATTTAATACAAACCATTACAGCTAGGTTATCTGGTCTAGTTTCAGCAGCAGTCCTCGGAGTACCATTTGCACCATCTGAAACGGGACCGTCTGTATTACTAGTTCCCTGGAAGTTTAACCTAACAAACGCTCCTGAACCTCCTCCAATTAGATTCTGAAGGGTAGTTTCCCCACGACCGTGCAAGTGACCCTGAAATGCATCTTGTTGAGTTGTACCGAAAGTTCTTCCACTATCAATAGAACCTGCGTTAGCCCAACCACGCAGGAATCTACCTCTTGCGTCTGGTAAGTTAAATGTAGTAGATCCATCGCCAGTACCGAAAGTTGTACTAATTACTGCGAATAGAGAGGCATAAGTTGTACGAGAGATAGCAGCTCCGTCACACTCAAGATAATTTGATGGGGCAGTACTTGTTGACCAATGTATCAGAGAGCCAATTGGAAGAATAGAATTAGGCGATTCTATTTCTAATGTCGCTTTCGCAGTTGCTGCGTCAGGATCATTCAACAGAGTTTTGATGTAAGCGCTAATTCCTAATGTAGTCTGTGCTTCCGATTCAGTTGTATCATCAAGTAGCGTCTTCATGTAATTACTAACAGGAGCTAGGTTAATATCTATTAACGATTTAGCCTCTAAGTTGTCTCCCGCACTATTAACGACAATAACATTATCAGCATTCGCAATACTGATCGGTAGTGAGATTTGAGATAGGTTTGATGTAGGTGGTAATAAGACTGATCTATTAAATAACTCCTTATTTTGTTTTGCGATAAGGGTTAATTTATCTAGTGCTGCTTCATGTGAAGCACCTGGGAACTTATCAGTACCTGAATTTATGTAATCCGTCTCTTGTGTATTAGGAACATCAGAGAGTAGGGTTATTTTATGATTCAGGGCTGGGGCTGTTGTGAAGGTAATCGAACCTAATCCATTCGAACCTAGAGTAACTGTGTAATCAACTCCTTGTACTTTTACAGTTTCGACCCCAAGTAGATCCGCTACAATAACTTTGACAGTGTAAATATTTCCTACTTCTCTTAGGACAATGAAGGTGAAGTCGTAATCCGTCTCCGTTCCGTTGCCTACATAATCATTTCTGAGTACTGTGTTTGTAACTGTCATTGCATTAAGGGTGGTTAATCATATTGAGAATAGACGCATTAAATTTACAGGCAACTATTTTCCTAATGTATTGTTCAGGTTCTCTTCCATTTCGTCAAAAGTGCTTCTCAGGTAGAAAAGATTCTGCCCTGGTAAAGACCTACGGAATGCTTTTATATCTGATTCAGAAATATCACCCGTACTAATCGCACCTATAATAGATGAATAATCTTTTATCTGCCCAGCAGTAGGCCCAATAAGGGAATCAACTACGTTCCTTGAGGCATAACGTGTCATTAGTTCTGCATCTATCATTGGATTTATGCCATAAGATCCCCTGGTTACCTTCTCAAGAATATTATTAAATTCCGTTATTACTCCTAAATAACCACTCTTATCAACACCCTCTACTATCCATTTCTTAGGGTCATCTGACAATTTCCTACCTGCCGCAATAGACTTAAGGTAATAAGTCATCATGCCTAAAGACACCGCACTTACAGCACCAATCAAGGCAGCGGCATCTCTTCTTTGTAAAGAAGAAATTAAGATTTGCTGTGTGGTAGCAAAAGTAAAGGATTTAAACTGTCCTAACACTTTCCCAATTTCTGTGTGCATGAATAGAGGGACATCTCCTTTTCCCGCTGTGACGATCGTCCTATCTACGTCAAGGTTCAACGCATTCCTATACAGATTGACAGCTCCCAGATCATCCCATTGCTCAGTATTGGCAACACGGAGTCCATTTTCTTTTGACGCATACTTTTTCAATTGCGCATTTATTCTTTCGGCACCATCTCTACCTATACCTAGAAAGGCCAGATAAGACCTGTCTGGATTCTTAATATTGCCACTAATTAAATTACCAACCTCTTCAATCATTCTCTGTTGAGTTAAGACCGAGGAGAAGCCTTTCATTGTATCGTTCCAAAGTGGCATAAGATTAACCTTAGAGAAAAGTCTAGTTCCATTGTCTAGGTATTTTTCGAAGGTTGATGCACCACTTGTAAGAGGGTCATTCATTTCAGCGAAAGAGGCAATCCTAGATAGGGTAGAGTTCTCAAGAATATTCCCAGCCAACTTAGCTTCTTGTATATTCAGTTTGATTCCATTTAGGTTTGTTGCTAGATTAACAATCCCCTTTGTCCATCTCTTCATACCATGAACTAGAATAGGGTTGGCCATGTCAGGTATTGACGACATTACAACACTCCCCATCTTAGTTAAATAGTTCATCTGCCTAGCTATCCTGAAGCCTCTAGTTATCATCGAATCAGGGTCTCGTGGATTACCGTAGAGGCCTCGGAGACTATCCCTCATTGCACTTATATCCCTTACTACAGATTGTCTCTCCTTATTGATCCTAGAACGATCTACATCTGTCTTTGCAGACGAGGCTAGGGCATCATATTCTGCGTGTATTTCTTTTAGTTGCTTGTCTAATTTTAGATCACCATCAAAAGCTTTGGCTAGCTCAATATCAACAGACATTGACCTTGAGTACCTGTCTAACACTTTTGAAGCATCGCTTTCCAGAAACTGCTCTACGTCCTCGTCCCTCACAAAATCAAGAGTTCTCTCCTTTAAAGGACCTCGTTTTGCAACAACAAAACCCTCGTCACTAACGCTAGCGTAGCGACCATATCCCTTCAGATTTCCCAGAATAGAATCGACTATTTCTCTCACATAATCCTGCTCGTCTATTACTTCAGCAAACTTAGAATTAAATTCAGTTCTCTCATTCTTCAATTTCTCCTCAAGGGAAGCTATTTTAGATCTATCCGCTTTCTCTAACTTCAATCTTTTTAATTGATTCACCAGGGTAGATTCATTCTTAGCGAAGGCTTCCTTTATCTTAGGTAATTCAATATTAAGTAATTTATCAGTAAGTACTTTTCTCAAATCATCTTCCTTTGCTACGACTGTCTCGGTCATCCAGTATCTAGGAAAGTAACTTTGAGCTGTCTTGGATACTCTTTCTTTAAGAACCTTATCCTCTGCTAGTATGTTTACATTCTGTCCGCCTACCTTCAATGGGTCAACAGTAGTTGACCTGTAGACTTTAGCTCCCTCTGTTACTTCAGGAATAACGCTTTCGTCGCCTCTTCTCATTGCTCTTCCTATCTCTCTTTGGAAATCTGTTTGATCCTTTATATTTGTTTCAACACCTTCTTCCTTTACTCTATTTCTAAATTTAATAAAGAGCTTCTCAGTCGTAGGTTTTCCTTTGTAAAAGAAACCAGACCTCCATTGTTTTGCATTATTTTCGACTGATTGGGCGGATTCAATGCCTAGAGTATTCTTTGTTAAATACATTCCACTATTCACCAGCTTCTCTATTGTCCTCTTAGCTGAAGTAGAAGAAGATGCGTATACACGTCTTACTGGATTTAGTCTAGTGATCTTAGCCGCTGTCTTTGCAGTCTTCTCCGTCACCTCACCAACTACTGGTATCTGACTCAGAACCCCTCTAGCTTTTAGAACAGACTCCTCCCCTATTAATGGGGCGAGTCCTTGCATTTTAGCCTCAAATTCTTTGAAAGATATTGGTTTACGACCAGCCTCTAATTCTGTCTTTGTATACTGGTTGTCGTAATATTTCTTTATTGCTTCGAAATCAGTAACAGCAGCCGCACCCCCTGATTTAGGTTGCAAGTCGCCAGATTCTGTAACTACAAAATCATTCTCTTTTCCTTGTAGATCTCCTTCGTATTTCTTTGCAATTCTATTAAATTTCTTTTTAGTAAGGAGTGCAGCCCCTCCTCCAATCACGCCAGATAGCAACGCACCCCCTGCAATATTTATTGCACTCTCCTCAGCAGTTCTAGTCTCCTGTTGGAGTTGTAAAATACCTTCAGATGCTGCGACGGAAACAGCACCCGCACCCGCTGTTTGTAACACACCTTTAACAAGTTTACCTGCACGGAAAGATTTGTAGGCAGTTCCCCCTACAGGAATAAGATTTACAGGGTCTAAAATACCAGCCATAACGCCAAAGAATAGACCTTTGTATCCACTACTTGCTAATACTTCAGTATTTTGCTCTTCTCTATCTATCTTTGATTGTAACTTTCTAGCATCAGCCTCATTCTTCAAATTTAAAAATCTCTCTTCAAAGGGAGCGTATTTTGTATTGGTTATGTCGGTCTTTATGTATTCAGCAATATCAAAATTTGGGTCTTCTATATCTGAAAAAGTCTCGCCATTTACTACTCCAGCAACACCGCTTGCAACAGTATTTTCTCTTTCAAATGCTGCTTGTGCTATTCTTGAGGTAGAATACTCTTCTTGTTTTTCGGGTAGATATGGGGTAAGATAAGGACTTACACCTTCCCCTGGTTTTAGTAGAGATCCACCAAAGCCTCCTGCTAATAGAACTTCAGGTGCTATTGGTGCGGGTTTTGCTCTTAGTATGCCTTCTGCACCTCCTCTCGAACTCCTGGGTTGTGGTATCACAACATCAGTAGTCCCTTTGACTTCAGGTAAGACTGCCGCTCTTGGGATTCCAGGAATATCTACCATTATCTACTACCAGGAAAGAGTGGATTGACCGCAGATAGTTCCAGTTCAGCTTCTTTTATCCGCTCTGTATTTAACTTCTTTAATCTCTCTTTATTCTTCTTATATTCCTTTCTCTGTGTTACATTAGGAGTAAAGACAACAGGTAAATTCTTATCGTCCCTAACTTGGTCGAAGCCACCAAATTCATTCTCTTTTGTGATAAAATAGCTTGGCCTCCCTGTTGATGTAATTGATGACGGTATCGGTTCTAATTGTAGATCTTTAATATTCTTACTTAATCCTGGTTGAGCTTTTGATACGGCCTCAGATAATTGCTCGTTAATCCAAGAAGAATCTTGCCCATAATATCTTTCTGGAGCAAATCTTTGCAATCTACGTCTACCTACATTAGTTACTGACCATTCAGCAGCTATTTTAGCAGTTGCCGCATTTATCGCACCATCTTCACTTGTCTTTCCCGCAACAAGAGCATTCTTAGTTTGCCTCATAAATTCATCCTTGAAGGAATTTGGTATGGCAACCTCACCCTTAAATAGATCAAAACCTGGTTCGTCAGAGATTGTTTTAACTAGATCCTCGTAAGAACTATCTATTTTCTTCTGGTATTCCTTCTGGTTGTAGAGTCCCAATCTAGCTTTAGTGTCTAGATCTCTTACCTTAGCAATACTAGTATCTGCAAATTTTACAACCTCAGATGCAGGAGCTCCAGTGTCAAGGTTGTCAACCAAAGCAGCAACGTAATCAACATCAGAAGAGTTAAACTGATTAGCTAAGGCGGGATTTTTCCTAATCATGTCTACCATCTTTGTTGCGGTAGTAATCTTCTGCTCGGGGTTACCCATGTTAAGTTGACTAGACCAAACCTTTTTCGCCTGTGTTGGTACGATACCAGTCCTTGTTACAAATTGCTCTGCTGCTATATCTGGATTCTGAGAGTTAGACACATACAATTCAAAAGATTTATCGGCAATCTTTCTGTCGTCTGCGCTATGTGGATCTAGGAGAGTTTGACCATTAGCAATACTAACAGAAGTATTGTAATCTTCCCACTCTTTTTGTCTCTTCTCAACCCTAGCTTGAAATCTTTCCTTCTCAGCAAAAATGTCTTTTTGGTCTAAGATACCAGTTCTTAACCCTAAATCTAGAGTTCTCTGTAGGCTTACACCTAAATTATTCAATTGTGCCTGTGATCCCGCCTGTTCGGCGTTTGTAACCGTCTTGTAGATGTCCCCGTATATCTGATTCTTATTATATTCCTTCTTCTTATCCGAGACAATTTTATCAGTAAAAAAATTCAGATCATTTCCAGTTACAGCAGCCTGTCTCTTAATTAGTGTAGATAATTCAGGATCATCAGCAAAAGAAGGTTCTAATTCTTTTAGAAATTTATCTCTCTCTTTTACAAGATTTTCTTTAGCTGCTAGGAATTGCTGTGGATCTGGAGCCATCTCGCTAAGACCAATCTTAGCAGAGTTGTCAAAATCCTCTAATTTGTTCTTATATTCTATTAGACGAGCAGTACGGTAGGCTTCTTGCTCTCTGATCTCTCTATTAATCTCAATCTGTCCTAGTCTCTCTATATTCTGACCGAGACCAGCAAGAGCCTGTGGGATAACTTGCGTTTGTGCTATGTTGGGTTCAGCACTTGGTAACTGAGTTGAAAGACCTACTCTTACTCCTGGACTACCTGGAATCATTACCATAACTACCTCGGGCTTAAATTAGTTGCACCACCTGCCCTGTATTGGCCTGCCACAGAAAATCCCTGACCAGCAGCACCTAGAATACTAGCAAATAAGGCATTTTTACCAGCCTTTTTAACTTGTCTAGCTTGATCTGACAAAGCAGCAGCTTTCGCTCTTCCTGCTTCTAAAATATTCTTTTGTGTTTCCTCTTTGTCTCTTAGCGTCTTATCAATTATACCTAGAGCAGATCCTTCCATCTCACTTCCTGAAGCAGCAATTGCAAGTCTCTGTTCTCCCATTAAGGATTCAAATTGTCTATTAGATTGGATTGCTTCGTATTCAGCAGCTAATCTTTCTAAATCGGCCTGTTGATTAAGAAGGGTGGCTTGACGCTTTGCAGCATTACGGGCTGATACTCCCCCGTAAATCCCCGCTCCTGCACTCAAAGCTGCACCTCCTAGTGCTATTGCTAATGGAAGAGCCATAATTATTAGAAATCGTTTACCGTTACATAGTAAGTCACACTCAAGATAGACATTGGTTGTGGCTCTGTCTGTTTAATCATAATATTCCCAGTCTCTGTCCAGTCCGAATTAGACTCAATCCCTATATCTTCATTAAGAAGAGGAGGGGCAATATTCATAAAATCAACTAAACTTCTGGTCAAAAGATCACTCTCGTCACCTTTTTCATCTACAAGTTTGCCTCCTCTTGTATTCTTCACCTTAACTATTATTCTATCAAATCTTTTCTTCTTACCTTGAGAGGACCCAATAGCGTTGCCTAACCTAGAAACTTCAATAGGCATATTCCTAAAGATGGATTCGTAGGACAAACCAACGTGGATAATAGAACCAGCTTCTCCCAATGTGATAGTTCCACCACCTGTAACTGTCTGAGAAGGAACTGTAGAACCATCTGACATAACCGCAACTTGCGTAGATGGTAAATGAGTTAGGCCACTAACAGTCTTAACTGCGACAGCCCAATCTCCAGAAACAAGGGAGTTAGAAGAAAATGTCTCCAATTTAGTAGCTGTAATTACTGTAGAGCTAGTAAAGCCAGTAATTAACGCACGTCCATATTTCCCGTTAATTTCATGGATCTCTTTGCCGACATCACCAGCGGAAAAGGTCGCTACCCCAGCAGTCATTGTCAAGGTTGTTGTGCCAGTAATAGACAGAGTTGTGGATTTTGTCCCATTGTAGGACAACCCACAATCAACATAAAAAGCATTTACATCGTCTACCTTAAAATTCGTGTCGATCACCTCAATAAATCTCTTCTGTACACCATTGATTGTACGCTTAACAACGAAATAGACTTCATCCCACGTACTCTGAGAGGGGATGACACTTGTATATTCAAAAGATCCTTGAGTAGTGAATCTGCCCCAGGCTGTTACTTCCTGCTCACTCTCGTAAGTAAAGACGGGAGCTTGTCCATCTTCTCGTACAGAGATAATAGTACTAATAGGGTTCTGTTGGTAGCTCATGTCTACTAAACCATCGCCAGTTATGTGATCAGATCTAATGGTTGAATCAACGGCAGTACTCCTATCTGAGCCAGTAGTAAAGGATATCGTCCTTAGCTTCTGTTTACCTCTCTGCAAGTAGAAAGGGGAATTGTCAGCAAAGACGGGCTGCATTGTGTGGCTTCCAAAGCCAATTACTCTTTTAAGCGAAATGTCGCTATTAGAAAGGGCAGCACTATTCGCTGAGTTCCTTGCCCTCCAGATACCTTCACTTGTCCCAATAAATAGAGAATCAGAAGAAAGAAGCCAAGCAATAGCATCATTACTTTGAGCCGCTATTGTCCTGTCGAAAGAAGAGTCAGCTACTGTACCTACTTCGAAATTCTCAAAATCAGCACTCTTGCTAAACCATATCTTCTGCGATGATTCTGCTGTTCCAGCTAGAACTAGTCTTTGTTCGTGGAAGGTGATTGCAGTAGGAAAACCCCTGACATTACTAAATTCACCTTCTGACCAAGTGAAAACGCCAACAGCCTGTAGTGATGCTGGTATATTATCTTTTGCTACTACGGTAACAGTAGTAGAGTTTGTAAAGCCAGTTATCTTAACGTGAGCGTGGTCTGTACCTGATCTAAGCCTCCACAATGCTCCAACATGTCCTGCTTGGAAAGGTGTATGTCCACCAGAGGCTGTCAATGTAAGTGTTGATCCAGTTGTCCAAGGACCCCCAGTCAACGTCATTATATTTGTCGAGACAATATTCTCTGTGGCGTAAGGACCTTTAACAAATTCTACAGGAGCTATTGACCAGTTATCATGCGCCAGACGAATTAGCTTCTGTGGTGCACGCAGTGGGTGAATTAGATAAACGATATCATCTTTCCCAACAAATCTTATGTTAGGCAAATCCGCCTCAGTAAAAACCGTGATTATTTCATAAGGAGTAAGGGGCGGATTGAATACTGGTGCCTGAGAATTAAAGAATCTCATGTAGAGATCACCTAATTCTAAAATGTAAACTTGGGAAGTACTGAATTGGAAAGGGATTATTCTCGTCTTCTTGGTGCTATCTTTTACCTCAGCAACAAATTTAGTCCCCTTTCTTCTATTTAACCAGCCCTGGGGATGTATGTTAAAATTCTCAAGTATTGATGCCCCATTAAGATACGGCTCAAAATCTGTTCTACCAACTAAATTAGGACTAAGCTCACCAGCGTTGAATGTTGTCTGTATGTGGGTTGTCCTAGGCATTTATTACCACGTTAAGGTAATCACCCCCTCTAATTCTAGCATTTGTCCAATTACTAACTTCGATAGGGGTTTCCTTATCATCCTCATTGTTGTAAGCTCGTGCATTAGATAGGACATACAAATACTCCTTCTTTAGAGAGTCTACTAAGTTAGTTTGATTCGTAAGTGCAAATGCTATCTCATAGCCAATTCTTAAAGAAAGAGCATCAATAAAGGTAGGATCGTACGCATTCGGTTCGGTTATCTTAGCAATGTACTTAATCTTCACAGTTTCTTCATCTGTGACTAAATAACCACCTTCTAACCTGTACGCAATATCATTCTCTGTAGAGATAAGCCTCAGGAGAGCGGGGTTGGTAGGGAGAATAAATCTATTCTCGAACCCGTAGACAGGGCTACCAGACGCATCCTTATTCAGGGAGCGTCTAGTAACCGCAAAGTTCCAGGTATGCTCTCTTAAGACTTCAGATAAACAGGCATCATAAACAGCATTACACAGAGTCGCTTGTTTAGATTGGTCCGTGTTGATATCCTTTATTGTATTAGCCCCCAGTTTAATGAGGGCTTTATTACAAATCTCAGTCTTAGAGACCATACCAGTAGATTAGTTTTGTGTGAATTGTACTTTGAAAGCAATAGTACCAGCAGCTGTGCCAATGGTATTGCCTCTCAAGATTAAGTCCAGATCACCTTGAGGATCAACAGTTAGACCTGCCAATTCCCATAAGTACTTTCCAGTGTTAGCAATATCAACCGCTGACATACCATTAACACTGAAAGCGTTACTAGTACCAGTTGCAAGAGAAACTCCGTCAACTAGTGCGTCTGCGTCGATTGTTGCACCTGCTGGGTAAGCAATACCAAGGTCGTAATCAGTACCACCAGTGATTGCATCATTTGCAATCGCGATAGAACTAAGGACGGCGTTGGAAGGAATCCTAGCAACACGGAAAGTTGAGTTGTCGTCATCTCCCGCAGCTACTTCAACCACAGCTAGAACTTGCTGCACTTTCGCACCATTAGTTCTAACATTAGGAAGAGTAGGAGGAACAAGAGCCAACCCAGTTAAGTTTAGTAATTCATTACCATTTACTACTGCCATATTTTACCTATTAGTTTTAGTTAAGATTATTCAAGACAAAGTATTTTAACGATTTTTTCGTCTTCAATACGAGTTGAACCCATAGTCATCTGTAAGTTGATTACAGTTGCGAAGTTGTGAGTTGGGTCTCTGTCAACGATAGTTGTAATATCACTGTTGATTCCAAGTCCAAGAGCTGTTTCAGTGTAAAGAAGAACTTCTCTATTTGATCCAGTCAAAGTCAATTCTTCGCTACGGATGAAGTTGATTCCATTCCAAGAACCAATTACACCTTTATCAAGAACTTGACCAGCAGTGAAGTCTCTATTGATGAATTTAGAGTCTTTCATTAACTCTTCTTCTTGTTCAGCAGAGATTACACAGTAGATCTTTTCCATTGGGTTCACTTTGTTCTTTTTAAGAATTTTGTGACCAGTAAGGATCTTGTCAGAAGTCAATCCAACAGCAGTTCCGCCAGCGTTAGTACCGAAAGAGCCATCAGCAAATACTGTTTGAGCGCCAGTGAAAGAGACAGGAGTTTCTCCGTCTTTTCCATCATAAGCTGTTCCAGTAGCTGCTGCAATAATGATTTCGTCTTTCTTTACTTTAGCTGCCATGATTAAGTTCTTAAGGTAGTCAGCTTGAAGTCCAACGATGTTAGATCTTTCAGTGTCAAAAGAATCGATGTAAACGTTAGCTACAAAAGATTGTGGGCTAAGTTTTCTACGAGAGTGCTTTGGATCAATGAATTCAGTTGGAGAAAATCTTGAAGTCTTTTCGCTTAATTGGAAAGAGCCAAGTTTGTTGAAGAAGAAAGCCTCAGAAGAGATCATTTCTTTCCTAACAGTGTGGTCAAGTAGTGAGTTTTCTTGTTGCACAGCAAGGATAATGCTATCCTTGAACTCTTTTATGTGCATCTGGTTTTGAGTATCAGCCATTTGTTTACCTATTTATTTATTTGGAATTGAATGAATGTGAAAAAAAAGAAAAGAAAGATAAGAAAGGGGTCTTACTCCCATTCGTAAATTGCTCTCCTACAATCTTCAAAGACCAATAAAATAGGCTACCTTTTACTCTATTGAGGACAATTTTCTCTTTGCATTTTAGAAATTACTAGCCTCTTTAGAACCTGTCAAGAGATTCTATAATCTACCAATATTTATTCCAAACTCTCTAGCCACCTCGTCTGAGGAGTATCTCTTGTTGTAAAGTTCTGTTTTCATTCTAGCTTTTTCTCGAGGAGGAATTGCATTATTAGCCTCGAGATCTGCCAGTTTCTGTCTAAAGTTATCAGCGGTGATCTCATCAGGAGCTACACGATTTACTTTTCCGATAACTGGATCACTAATCTTTTCAGCAATCTTGTCCATTATTTTAGTAAGCGCAACCTTGCCGTTAGCGTCGAGATTATCTAGTAAAGAATCATCTTCAGTTCCCGTGAAGAATTGCCACCTTTCGTTTGCTCTGGCCATTCTCTCCTCGAATCTACTGCCCCACTCTTTCTTTAGATCGTCTAGGGCTTTCTGGTGAGATAGTTCTGATTCTTCTTTGGCCTTAGTACTTAGTTCAATCTCTCTTTTTAATACGGAATCGTAAAAGGAAGAGAATTTATCAGGAGCTATTCCTAATTCCAATGCCTTTGCTTTCGCTGAAGCATAAAGGTCTTGATTTAATTCAACGCCTTCGGGTGGTTGATAGGTGTAATCTTCTTCTTTAAAGGTTTTTACGTTCGCTGCATTCTCTTCTTCTATTTCTTTTCTCACTTGCTCCCTTGCTTTACCAAAGAATTTAGTTTTGTGGTAAAGGTCTTTAATTATCTTAGCAGGGTCAGTTGGAATGCTTTTTGATAATCTCTCGAAATCTGGATCGCTCTTTAGATCGTCTCCAAAGTATCTAGAGACATCAAAGGATGTTTCTGTTGTTGATGGTGCAACACTTTCTTGTGCGCTACTGTTACTATTTGTTACAGATTCAGTAACTGCCCCAGAAACTGGGATTACTTCTTCAGTCATTTTGTTTTTTTGTTGTTTAGTTTACTAATAGGCTTTCAATGTAACGGTAAGCCAGTCTCAGACCCTCTCTTAGATGATTGTCTAGGATTGGGTCACCCGTATTCGCAAGAGCATCAGAATTGACACAGAGAGTTGATCTTAGATCGTTGAGAATTAACTTACCATTCTCATGTTCGAGGAAGATGTGTTGGTAGATTTTCTTCTGTTGTTCTAAAGTTATGTTAGGTTTCATGCTTGCCCTGCTTGTTTCAAATCTTTCAGGGTGGCAGCCTGTTGTTGATTATTGTTCATCTCTTGTTGCTGTTGAATTTGTTGCTGTCTTGCAGCTCTAATCTCTTCAACTGTAGCTTTGTCGTTAATCAAATCAGGATCAACTGATAATATTGCTCTCTTCTTCCTTACAACCTCGTCAAAATTAATAACATCAACAACTCCTGGACTTAATTGCGCCGTGTTAGCTACTGTTTGCAGTAAAACATCAATTGAGTTTAATTCTGTCGCTTGTTGAGATTGGTTGATTGGGTTGATGAACAGGATCTTTAGGTCTGGAGCTTGTTTGAGTGCATCAGGTAACTCACCAAAGACAGGATTGGGGAGTAAAGAGTAGCTACTTAATCCATCGCTCAAATCATTCACAGCAAAAGACTTTCTGAAAAGAATATCAAAAGAACGTGTTAGGATTGAGTTTAGATATTCCTCAATGCCTAGGGATAAGGAGGACATGATCCTAAAACCCTCCGCCCTTAGTTCTAGGACCTGGGTTGCAGTTGCGTTTGGGTTGTCGAATATTTTTAACTTATCTAAAAAGAATGTCTCACGTATGCTTTGTTTCTTCTCTTGAATAAGTTCCAAGGTTTGGGGTACATTTCCTACAACACTGACCGCCTCTAAAGCAATTCTTCCACCTGCGCCCATATTCTGTTTGGCTCTATTGAGCGCACCAGGTGAGAGGTCGATCCTATTCTGGAAGTCTTGGTTTACAATTAGAGGTGGTCTTAGTAGTAGTTCAATCGCTTCGTTGCGTTGTCTACTAATGACGTTAAGCTCCCTTGCATCTGGAAGAGCCATCATTGCCCTAGAGGTGCCGTATAATTCACCAGTAGACTTTTCAGACCTACCAACAGCAATTGGGAAGGTGTCGAAGCCTGTCTCTTCTATTATTGATTTATTTTTAACATCTACCCAACAGCCAGCATAAAGAGCGTTTTGCTTGTCGATTTTTGTTGAGTCCCTTTCTGTCCTAGGGTAGATGTGTAATTGTAGATCAAATAACTGATCTGGTCTCGTTTCTGCCGTTCTGGTAATAGTTTCGTGTAAATTTCCCCTATCCTCTCCCCATTTCTGCAACATTTGTCTTGCAGTCATTTGTACCTTGAGGATTAGAGAATCTATTCTACCTTCATCATTCTCGGCGATTAGGTAATCCTTGATTGAAAGAGTGTTAAAAACGAGATCAAAGGATTTGCTTGGCTCAATCATTGTGGCCATGGTCCCGAAAGTAACGTCGTCTTTGTAAGCTTCTAAAAGAGCCTGTTCAAAGCCAGATTGGGGGCTGTAGAGTTTAGCCCAAAGAATATCTGTTGCGTCACTTAACCAGTTAGAAACGTCGTTATCTTCCGCCAATACTTCATCAACCGTTTGTATGTTGAACCATCTAGAGGCTTTATTTGTTAAGATGCCGTTCAGCACGCTTGCTAATGTCTCAACTGCAACGATCGGGTAAGAGTCAAAGATTTTATTAAAAATAGACTTATCGCCAGCCTCTTTCTTTACAATAATATTAGATTTGACTGGTCTGAAATAATCTGAAACTTCTTGAAAGACAGTGAGAAAGTTCTGCTTGTTAGCTTCAAGCGTCTCAGCTCTTTTTAAGAGTTCTGCGACTTTCTTCTCGTTAGACACTATTTCTTTTTCTTTGGTTGAGCTTTCTTAGCTGCAGAATAAGCAATAGCTACCGCCTGCTTTGGTGGTTTGCCGCTCTTAATCTCTTTCTTAATGTTTGCAGCGATTACTTTTTTAGATGATCCTTTTTTTATTGGCATATTAAACCCCTAGCA
>Ga0172372_10005763_pt1 | contig 17120 bp, 25 predicted proteins | sample LakKiv5m_2_FD_114544 | JGI IMG/M metagenome (GOLD analysis project Ga0172372, IMG submission 114544) | Freshwater microbial communities from Kabuno Bay, South-Kivu, Congo - kab_092012_9.5m | ecosystem: Environmental > Aquatic > Freshwater > Lake | place: Democratic Republic of the Congo...
AGTGAAGAATGCCGAGGCCAACGCTGCGATTGTCGCGCAGATGGTGGTTGAAAGTCTTGAGAAGCGCATGCCTTTCCGCCGAGTCATGAAGCAGACGATTGAGAAGGTTATGGCCAACCGGGATGTCCAGGGCATCAAACTTGTCCTTTCGGGCATGATCGGAGGCGGCATGGCTCGTACTGAGACTATGAAGAAGGGCCGTGTTCCTCTGCAGACTCTTCGCGCCGATGTCGACTATCATAGGGCAACCGCCGGCCTTCCACTCGGCACTGTCGGGGTCAAGGTTTGGATTTACAAGGGCGAAATTTTCAAATAATTAGACCGCCATATAACATCTATCCCATATGTTATTCCCGAAGAAAGTCAAATACAGGAAGTGGCACACCATGAGGAGAAACCCCTCCCGCGCCGGTGTGGCTACCCGCGGGGTTACAGTGGCCTTCGGCTCTTTCGGTCTTAAGGCGATGAGCGCCATGCGCATCAAGTCAAATCAAATTGAGGCAGCAAGAAAAGTTCTCTCCCGCTCGATCGGCAAGACCGGACGCCTTTGGATCAGGGTTTTTCCAGACATGCCTTATACCGCAAAGCCGGCTGAAGTTAAGCTCGGTAAAGGCAAGGGCGATCTCCAGGGCTATGTTGCTCCGGTTTTGCCGGGCCGGGTACTTTTTGAGGTAGACGGAGTCAGCGAGGAGGTGGCCCGGGAAGCTCTGCGGAAGGCTGGTACCAAGCTGCCAGTGAAAACTAAGGTTGTGGCCAGATAATCACTATCATGAAAAAGACCAGCTACACAGGCAAAAAGAAGGAGGAACTCGTTAAGTCTCTCTACGAGAAGAGAGAGGTCTTGCGCGCTTTCCGCTTCGGCGAGGCCGGGGCCAGAACTAGAAACGTCAAGGAGGGTGCCGCTTTGAGAAAAGATATTGCTCGCATCATGACCGAGCTCAACAAGTAACTATGAACAAAGAAAAGAATATCAAAACCAAGGTTCTCTCAGGCATCGTTGTCTCGGACAAGATGAAGGATACTGTTGTCGTAGCTGTTGATCGCTATGTTAAGCACCCGAAGTATGACAAATTCATCAAGATGAGAAAGCGTTTCAAGGCTCATGACGCCGGCAACACCAAGAAGGTGGGAGATAAGGTTGAGATTAAGGAATCCAGACCTCTTTCAAAAGATAAGCACTTTGTAGTAGTATAGCCGCACCCATATGATTCAGCCTCGTTCAATAGTCCAAATAGCAGACAACTCCGGAGCCAAGATCGGCCGCATCTTCAAGGTGCTTGGGGCTTCTAAGAAGCGCTACGCGCGACTCGGTGAGATTGTGGTTCTCTCAGTTCAGAAGGCTGAGCCAAGAAAATCGGTCAAAAAGAAGGACGTTCTTTATGCCGTCGTGGTTCGCCAGAAGGCGCCATTCAGAAGAAAGGATGGTACTTATGTTCGCTTTGATGAGAATGCCGTGGTTATCTTGGACAATGCCAAGAAGGAGCCAATGGCTGGCCGCGTCTTCGGACCGGTTCCGAGAGAAATTGGTGATGCCGGTTTCCAGACCATTATTTCCCGCGCCCCTGAGGTTGTATAGCTTTAAATAACATGCACGTAAAGAAAGGAGACAATGTCATAGTGCTCACCGGCAAGGACAAGGGCAAGTCCGGCAAGATTCTTCGCGCACTTCCGAGTGAAAACAAGGTTTTGGTCGAAGGTGTGAACGTCAAGAAGGTTCACAAGCGCTCCAAGAAAAGTTCGGGCAAGGGCGGTATCCTTGAGAAGGCTTTTCCGATCCATGTCTCAAACGTCAAGCTCGCTAAGTAATACTCATATGGAAACTCTCAAAGCAAAGCAGAAATCAATCGCGGGTTACCAGAATCCCATGCAGAAACCAAAGATCACCAAGGTGATTGTTTCCGCTGGCGTCGGGTCTTTCAAGGATAAGAATAAGTTCAAGGTTGTTGAAGACAGACTTGCTCGAATCACCGGCCAGAAGGCGGCACCTCGCGGTGCCAAGGTTTCCATCGCGTCATTCAAGAGCCGCCAGGGTGATGTTGTCGGCTACCAGGTTACTCTACGAGGGCACAGAATGCATGATTTTCTGGAAAAATTGATTCACATCGCACTTCCGCGCACCAAGGACTTCCGCGGCATCTCAAAGACCGGGGCGGATGAGATGGGCAACTACACTCTAGGCATCAAGGAGCATACGATTTTCCCGGAAGCTTCCGATGAAGAGCTCAAAGATGTCTTTGGCCTCGCTGTGACGGTGGTTACCACTGCCAAAAGAAGGGAAGAGGCTTTGAAACTCCTCACTCATCTTGGTTTTCCGTTCAAAAAATCCTAAGAGGTTCTAAGGAGGCGGTTCAGAGAAAAGCTTCAGTCACTTCATAAATAATCAGCTCAAATTCCGCTTGTGCCGAGCCCGAGTTGATTGCCGGGCAATCCCCTCAGAGTTTAAAAAAGCCGGGGAGAATATTTCTTGGCTGCCAGAGGATCCTCTTTATCACTAGTCTTAACTGACAGGAGCTCATAGGCAAGCGTCTTCCTCTTGAAATGCCAAAAGCCTTGTGTTAAGCTCTTGGAACGGCTTTAGGGCCTTTTTATTTAACTATGGCAAAGACATCAGTCATCGCACGCTCCAAAAAGAAGCCCAAGTTCAGCACCAGGGCCACCAACCGCTGCTTTCGATGCGGCAGGAAGCGAGGCTATATGAGGGATTTCGACCTTTGCCGCATCTGCTTTAGGGAGCTTGCCAACGAAGGTAAGATTCCCGGGGTTAAGAAGGCTTCCTGGTAACAGTCATGGATACGATTGCCAATCTCATTATTAAGATAAAAAACGCCAATGCAGCCGGCCATGAGTCGGTTAGGCTTCCTCATTCAAATCTCAGACAGTCTATCTGCGAGGTTTTGAAAAAGGAGGGTTTTATCTCGAATTTCGAGAAGAAAAGCGAGAAAGGCAAACCAGTTCTCTCAATTTCTCTTATTTCCGAAAATCGCCATCCAAAGATTAACGGCGTCAAGAGACTCTCCAAACCTTCAAAAAGAATTTACGCAAAAGCAAGCGAGATTCGCCCCGTCAGGAACGGCTATGGCGCACTTATTCTTAGCACCTCCGCCGGCATTATGACCGGGCGCGAAGCTAAAAAACAGAAGCTTGGTGGCGAGACCCTCTTCCAGATTTGGTAAACTCGACAAGCCCACTCAACAAAAATCATGTCCAGAATCGGCAAAAAAGTCATAGCAATTCCTGCCAACACCGAGGTGAGCGTCTCGGGAGATCTTTTGAGCGTCAAAGGCCCTCTCGGCACTCTAACCAAAAAGATTCACCCTCTGGTTGAAGTCAAGGTGGAGGCCGGAAGCGCCAGCGTCTCTCGCAAAAAGGAGACTCTGGAATCAAAAGCGCTCTGGGGCACATTTTCCTCTCACCTCAATAACATGGTGAATGGGGTCAACAAGGCCTTCGAAAAGAAGCTCATCCTCGAAGGTATCGGTTATAAGTCTGAAGTCCGGGGTGACAAACTGGTCTTTGCCCTCGGCTTCTCGCATCCGGTCGAAGTTTCCATACCATCCACTCTCAAAGTCTCCGCCGAGAAGAACAACATCACCATTTCAGGTTCGAACAAGGAGGAGGTGGGACTGTTTGCAGCAAACATCCGCATGCTCAAAAAACCCGAGCCTTACAAAGGCAAAGGAATGCGCTATGATACCGAGGTGATAAGAAGGAAGCAGGGCAAGAAATCCGCATAAAATGACCATGTCAGCAAATCTTAAACAGCTTAAAAGAGAAAGGAGGCGCAAGAGGATTCGGGCTAAAATCTCCGGAACAGCCGAGCGCCCCAGACTTTCGGTTTTTAAATCCAACACCGCTATTTACGCACAACTCATTGATGATCAGTCCAAAAAAACCCTGGCTCAGGCGAACGGGATGGATGCTGTCAAAGTGGGTGAAGAAATCGCCAAAAAAAGCCCTGTTAAGTCGGTGGTTTTTGACCGCGGCGGTTACATTTATACCGGTAAGGTTAAGGCTCTGGCCGATGCGGCCCGTGCCCAGGGATTAGAATTTTAAATGAACATGGAAGAGACACAGGTAAAAACTGAAGAGATGACATTGACGAAGCCTTCTGAGGCTCGGGAAGAGAGGAGGGGTCGCTTTGACCGGGGCGCAGATAAGCGGTCCAACCGCCGGGCCCCTCGCCGCGAGGCCAGAGCCAAGCCGGAATATGATCACAAGATTGTCAGCCTGAGGCGCGTCACCCGCGTCGTAGCCGGAGGTCGCCGCTTCAGTTTCTCGGTCGCGCTCGTCGCTGGAAACAGAAGGGGTCTGGTCGGGGTAGGTGTGGGTAAGGCTACCGATACTCCGCTTGCTATTGATAAGGCCATGAGAGACGCCAAGAAGAACATGATCACGGTCAATATGACCAAGAGCCTGTCGATTCCTCACGAAGTTGAAGCAAAATATGCCGCTTCGGTGGTAAAGATTAGGCCGGCGCCGGGCAAGGGTCTTGTGGCGGGCAGTTCGGTTAGAACGGTTCTGGAGCTCGCCGGTCTTAAAAATGTCGGTGCCAAGCTTTACTCCAGGTCAAAGAATAACGCCAACAACGCGCTGGTTGCGATCAAAGCCTTAAAGAAACTTTCGACCACCAAGATCAAAGACTAAGATAATCACATGCAATTCCACTCTCTCAAGAGAAAAACCCCCAATAAAAAAGCCCGTTCCGTCGGGCGCGGCGGTAAGCGCGGCAAGACCTCCGGTCGCGGCACGAAGGGGCAGAATGCTCGTGCGGGAAGAAAAAAGAGGCCGGAACTTCGTGATTTTATCAAGAGAATCCCAAAGCTTCGCGGCCGCGGCGTTTCTTCGCTAAAAACCAGGCAGAAAAAGCTGAAAGGTGAGGCGCTCAAGGCTCACCTTGCGTCCAAGCAGGCGGGCCAGAAGGCTTAATCAAAAAGATGTCCAGATTCTTCGAGAAGATCAGGCTCATATTTGCTGATGAGGCTTTAAGGAGTCGTCTTTTATTTGTTTTCGGCCTACTCGTCCTGACTCGTCTGCTCTCCGTAGTTCCCGTTCCCGGTGTTGACCCGCTCCGACTTGAAAGCCTCCTTGCGGGCTCGGAGTTTTTAAATCTTTTGAATATTTTTTCCGGCGGCGGGCTTTCTTCTCTTTCCATCGTGATGCTTGGTGTGGGTCCGTATATCACCTCCTCAATCATCATGCAGCTTCTCACGATCATGTCGCCCAAAATAAAGGCGATGCACCAGGAAGAGGGCGAGGCTGGCCGCAAGCGCTTTGGCCAATATTCAAGAATGCTCTCGGTGCCCTTTGCCCTGATCCAGGGTTACGCTTTCATTAAACTCCTTCAGAGCCAGGGGGTCTTGCCCGCCCTTGCGCTTGAGGTCATCATTCTTGATCTGGTAATTATTGTGGCCGGCTCCGTACTATTGATGTGGCTCGGCGAGCTCATCTCCGAATTCGGCATCGGCAACGGTGTCTCACTCATCATTTTCTCAGGCATAGTTACCCAGATTCCTGCCGCCCTGGGCCAGCTTATTTTCACTTATGATCCCGCGCAGCTTCCGATCTACCTGACAGGAGCAGCGGTGGCCCTGATTGTCATTTTTGGCGTAGTTTTTGTCACTGAAGCGGAGAGACCCATACCGGTGGCTTATGCCAAGCAGGTTCGGGGCGGTCGCGCCTATGGCGGTGTCTCAACCTACCTGCCTTTGAGAATTAACCAGGCCGGTGTCATTCCGATTATCTTTGCCCTCTCCATTCTCCTTTTCCCACAGATGATTTTTCAGTTCCTCGCCCAGTCTTCAGTCCCGGTCATTTCTTCATTTTCGGATTCGGCGCTGACTCTACTTTCAAACAACTGGTTTTACACCGGTGCCTACTTCGTGCTGGTTGTGCTCTTTACATATTTTTACACCGCGGTCACTTTTGATCCAGACCAGGTTTCAACCAATCTTCAGAAATCCGGCGCTTTCATTCCGGGCGTTCGCCCTGGCGTTTCAACCGCCGACTATATCTCGCGCATTCTCACCAGACTCACTCTGGTCGGGGCTCTCTTTCTTGGTTTAATCGCCATTCTCCCGTTGATCCTACGCTCCATTACCGGTGTTCAAGCTCTTGCCATTGGCGGTACCGCGCTTCTAATTGTCGTCTCGGTGGTCATCGACCTAGTTAAAAAACTCGACGCCCAGCTCTCTGCTCGCGAGTACTAAAATTTCATTATCTTAGAACACGGAACGCACACTTGGCATAAATATATTTGGGTATGTAATGTAAAAAGAAGCTGATGGAGGCGGATTTCCCGCATTCCAGCGCAGCTCATTGAGAGGTTGTTGTGACGCTCAACGCACGCGTTGGGGAATTCCCTGTCTGGCTCGAACTCGAAGTTGGTGGACGCTCCAAGGGCGAGCTTCTGGCCGAAATCGAGAAGGCTGGAATGTTCGCTACCGACTACACCAAGGACATCATGTCCAAGGACGCGTGGAGGCCGGGCGAGCGCGAGAACGTGCGCTTCGCGAAGGCTCAGGTTCGCGAGCTCGGGTTCACCCAGGATCCGACAAATTGCGAACTCTGTGATCGCATCGAGGAGCTCGGCTTCTCGCCCTGCGAACCGCGCGACGGCCCCGCTCTGCGCATTGCCTTCAAAGACCAGCCGTGGGGCACGGTCTGTTGGACGGCAATGAAGCAGATTACCTTTTCCGTCGGCCGCCCGGCCTTCTTGGCGCTCGAGCGCAACGACGATGGCGAGATGTGGCTCAGCGGCCTTTGGAACATTCCGGACGGCAGGTGGAATATCGACGACGAGGCCGTGTTCCGCCCCCGCAAATGTGTTTATGTCAAAGGGCACCTTTGACACCGGTTTACTTCTAGCCAATACAAAGTTTTCAACAAGACCCTCTCCTCTGGCGTGGATTTCCTGGGCTGGGTGCATCTCCTTCATCATAGAGTTATTAGGACAGCGACCAAGAGGAGGATGGTGAAGAATTTACACAGCAGTCCAACCGCTGTGAAGGCTAAGGATTCTTATCTGGGGATGTTTAGGTGGGGGAATGGGTACAAACTAATCAAAAAGTTGTAAACTATAGGCTATGAGTCTGCATACCGTGATTTTTATCGGACGCTCGGGTTGCGGCAAGGGAACGCAGGCTGAGCTTTTGAGAAACCGTTTTTCTCTTGGTGATGGACTGGGAAGGCCAATTCTTTATGTTGAGACCGGGGAGCATTTTCGCAGATTTGTGAGAGGGCAGGGGTTGGTCTCGAGACTTTCTCGGGAAGCTTATCAGAAAGATGAAAGACAGCCCGACTTTCTGGCTTGCTGGACGTGGAGCTCGGTGCTGATCGAGGAATTAGAGGACGACATGCATCTGGTGTTTGACGGTTCCCCTAGAGCCAAGGATGAAGCCGAGGTTCTCACGACCGCGCTTAGATTTTTAGGCAGAGAGAGACCGACCGTCATTTATCTTAATGTTTCCCGAAGATGGTCCGAGGAAAAACTGCTGAAGAGGGGTAGAGGGGATGATATTAACCTGGGTAAGATAGACAAGAGGCTCGACTGGTTCGACAAGGATGTGATCCCGGCAATCGAATATTTCAGGAGTAATCCTTTTTACCGATTGATTGAGATCAATGGCGAACAGCCGATAGAGAAAGTGCATGCCGATATAGTCGCCGAATACGAATACAGCCTCAGCTAGCTTTTATGTTAAAGTAGCCTCCTGTTGGCCCCAGCTCTTGCGCCCCGGAAGGGCCAAGAAAAGTTTTGCCAAAATGATTAAGCTCAAATCAAAAGAAGAAATAGCTCAGCTTAAACTCTGTGGGCGAAAAAATGCCAGGGTTTTGCAGATGCTTGCGGGCATGATAGAGCCGGGCATTTCGACCCTGACTCTAGAGAAAGAGGCAGCAAGACTTCTTAAAGAGGAGGGACTGAAATCCGCCACCATGGGTTACACACCTTATGGCGCGCGGCGTCCTTTTCCGGCGACCCTTTGCGTTTCGATCAATGAGGAGATCGTGCACGGCATTCCCAACGAGAAGCCCAGAGTGCTTGAGCAGGGGGATATTGTTTCCCTAGATCTCTCCGCTTCCTTCAACGGCTACTACACCGACTCGGCGCTGACGGTACCCGTAGGCGTAACTGACGACGAGGCCCTGGAATTGCTGCGGGTGGCGGAGGAAGCTCTTCGAGCTGGCATCAGCGTGGCTCTTCCCGGCAGTAGAATCGGCGACATTGGCGCGGCCATCAGCGCAGTCGTCAAGAAAAGCCCCTTTTCTCTGGCCAAAGACCTGGTCGGCCACGGTTTGGGCTATGCGCTTCATGAAGAGCCTTACGTGCCAAATATTGGCCAGGCCGGACGGGGAGAGAAGCTTCTACCCGGGCTTGTCATCGCAGTTGAACCGATGGTTAATGCTGGCAAGGGGGAGATTAAAACTCTGAAGGACGGCTACACTATCGTTACCAAGGACGGTTCCCGAAGCGCTCATTTTGAACACACCATTGCCATAACTGAAGATGGGAATATAATTCTGACTTTAAGGGAATAAAATCATGCATCCAAAAAAAGAGAGAACTTTTGTGGCCATTAAACCAGACGGCATTCAGCGTTCACTTATGGGCGAGGTGATCCAGAGATTTGAAAGAGTCGGCCTCAAGCTTATCGCAATGAAATTCATGGTGGCCACTCCGGAACACATCGAAAAGCATTATACGCTTGATCCGGAGTGGCGCAGGTTGACTGGGGAGAAGACTATCGCGGGGTACAGGGCCAAGGGGCTTACCCCTCCGTCGGAAGACCCGCTTGAAATAACCGCAAAGGTTCTTGAGAATTTGAAGAAATTTATGACAAGCGGACCCCTAGTGGCCATGGTTTGGGAGGGTGCCCACGCACAAAAAATAGTTAAAAAAATAGTAGGTGGCACGGAGCCCCTCACTTCAGACATTGGCACCATCAGGGGAGATTTCGTCCTCGATTCCATCTCTCTTTCAGATCAGGACGGTAGAGCTGTCCGGAATGTCGTTCATTGCTCTGGTTCAGTCGAAGAAGCCAACAACGAAATTAAGCACTGGTTTAAACCAGAGGAAATCATAAATTACAAACTTGTACAGGAAGAGATCCTTTATGACGTTAATCTGGACGGCATTTGGGAATAACTCCATATTCCCCAAATAGAACAAGGTCGAATACAAAACGTTTGAAGGTAAAAGTCTATACGATATCAACAGAAATTTTATCCTCATACGTTATAATGGTGGCAGGGTTATTTGAGGTATTATCTAGCTAAAACATATTCAGGGAGTCTTAATCGCTTAGCCCCTTGGGGCAAAAGCTGCGGACACCCACCTAGTCTAAAAACTAGGGCAATACCAGAATAACCCTAACAAAGAACCTGCTTCCTAATCAGCTGCGCTGATCGGACAAACAAAAAACCGCGTAAGCGGGTTTTTTGTTTGTCTGGCTTCAGTTTTTGTTAGGTAAGATCTCCTGTTATTTTCAGGGCTCTTTTTTGAAAAAAACCAGTTCCGCTCTTGAGCCTCAAACTCGGCCCTGACTCAGGAAGTCATGCGTTGAGAGTAATTGATAGTGAGGGTAGAATAAGGAAATATGAACAGAAGAACAGATCTTCTCTATACCGCGCTCGCCTTGGCAGTGTTACTGGCCCTGCTTCAAGCGGCTGCCATCGCTTTTTACTTATACTGGAGTTACTGGTGGTATGACGTCTTAATGCACTTTCTTGGCGGCTTAACTGGAGGTCTGGCAGCTTTCTGGGTTTTATTTCACTCCGGTCTTTTCTGGCGGTCCATGCCCAGTAAAAAAACTGCCACCCTGGCCACTCTTTTTTGTCTCATGACCGCTGGAGTTTTGTGGGAAGTTATGGAATTTCAGTACGGGATGCTTGATTCATTTGAATCATACCCACTGGATGTTTTCAACGACCTGGTTCTGGACGCCTCTGGTGCGCTATTGGCAGCTTATATCGGACTAAAAGAATAAAATGCGGGCTAAGCTTACCAGTTTCGGCGGTGCGGGCTCAGCTACCGGAGCCAATTTCTTCTTGGAGATTGGGAATGCGGCAGCCAGGCCGGCCGAGCGCATCTTGGTCGACTGCGGCATGGTTCAGGGCGGTCCAGAAGCCTTTGAAAAAAATAGCAAAAGATTTGCATATGATCCGTCTCAAATTGCTGTTTTGTTTGTGACGCACGCTCATGTCGACCATATCGGATTAATTCCCAAACTATATAAGGAAGGATTCAGAGGAGAGATCTATTCCACCCGGGAGACCAAGAGTCTGGCCGAACTTCTTCTCATCGACGCGGTCAAGGTCGGAGCGGAAGAAGAACGGAATCTTTATACTCTTGAGAACGTGGCGCATACAATGGTTCTTTGGAAGACCCTGCCATATCACCAACCTAAAGATTTTGAACGATACAGGATTGAGCTCTTGGATGCCGGTCATATTCTCGGTTCCTCGATGATAAGGTTTACCTTTCCGAGCGGGAAAACCATGCTCTTTACCGGTGATATCGGCAACTCACCCTCGCTGCTTCTGCCGGATCACGAGAAGGTCGCCGGGCTCGATTATCTTCTGATGGAGAGTGTTTACGGAGACCGGAATCATGAGGAAAGACAGCTGAGGGAAGAGAAGTTTAAGAAGGTGGTGGCTGAAACCGCAGCTCGTGGCGGCACTCTCCTTATTCCCGCTTTTTCTATCGAGCGGACTCAGGAAATACTTTTCATGCTCGATAATATTTTTGAATCAAAACAAATACCCTCGGTACCGGTGTATCTGGATTCGCCGCTCGCCTTAAAGATTACCGCCATCTTTGAGAAAGTAAGCGAGCTCTACAACGAGCGAGCCAAGGATGAAATCAAAAAAGGCGACCAGCTGTTCCGTTTCCCGAAGCTTAAGGAAACTGCGCGTGCCCAAGATTCCAGAGAAATCAAAAATCAGACCGGCGCTAAAATAATTATTGCCGGCTCTGGCATGTCCACCGCCGGGCGCATTTTGCATCACGAAGCGGAGTTTTTGCCCGACCCTAATTCCACCATTTTGTTTATGGGCTATCAGGCAGCAGGTACTTTGGGCAGACAAATTGTCGAAGGAGTAAAGAGGGTGATCATTGATGAGAGGGAGGTGGAGGTGAGGGCGAGGGTAGTGAAAATTGACGGCTTTTCGGGGCATGCCGATTCCAACGCCCTGGTCGAATTTGCCGCCGTGAGTGAAAAGACGTTGAAGCGGGTATTTGTCGCCATGGGTGAACCGCGCTCGCAAGCTTTTCTTGCCCAGCGCATTAGAGACGAGCTTGGCCTTGACGCTGTTGCTGTCGAAGAAGGAAGGATTTACGAGATAGAAATCTAATCAAAAACCCCGGCAGACCGGGGTTTTTGATTATTTGACCGCTTCGATGATTTTCTTGAATGTTTCCGGGTGGTTTTTGGCAATTTCAGCAAGAATCTTTCTGTCTAGAGCGATATTGGCTTTCTTTAAGGCCGGGATGAACTTGGAGTAGGAGAGCCCGTTTTCCTTGAGGATGGCAGACATGCGGACATTCCAGAGGCGGCGGAAGTCGCCCTTCTTGTCGCGACGGTGGGCGAAGGCATAGGTGCCGGCATGGAAGATGGCTTCATTTGCCTGGCGCTCTTTTTTTGAGCGACCGAAGCGGTAGCCTTTGACACTCCTTAAAATATTTCTTCTGGACTTGAGGGCGTTAACGCCTTTTTTAACTCTGGCCATGGTTTTTATTTTATATTTACGAGAAAACGAGACTTTTCCTTTTCAGTCATATGGAACTCGGTATTTCTGTTTTTTTCAGCTTTGGCGGCTCGGCGCTCCTTGGAGTTAAAGTGGTTTTGGCCGGTCTTGCGCGAGATAAGCTTGCCGGTTTTAGTGACCTTAAGCCTTTTTGCGTATGATTTATTGGTTTTAATAGCCATATTATTAGCTTGCCGGCTTCCAGAGCTTCGTTAGCTTGAGATGCCCGTAGCAGGACTCTATCTTACGTATTTATGGCTTTTTGTCTAGCCTTACTAACTAAAGCCTTGCGGCGGCGGGGTTCTGGAAGATCCGCTCAGGCTCTCTCAATAATGACCGTTAACCCCTTGGGGCTTTTTTTGGCAGTGTCCGAGACCTTGTAATCAACGGAGACAAGCTTTAGGATGCGATCCAGTCTCTCTCTGAGAAACTTCTCGTCCAGATACTTGGAACGGCCCGGTAGAAAAAGGTCTATTTTGACCTTATGCCCGCCGCTGAGCCACTCCGAAGCTTTTTTCGCCTTTAGAGACAAGTCATTCTCGCTGGTTGCGATTTTAACCTGAACGTTCTTGACTTCAGAGTAATGAGATTTTTTGCTGTTTTTAGCTTTCTTGTTTTCCTCGTATAGATACTTGCCGAAATCGGCAATTTTGGCGACAGGCGGCACGGCGCTTGGCGAAATTTCAATCAGGTCCAAGTCCAGGGCTTGCGCCTTTTTGAGGGCGTCTTCAAGTGAAATGACACCGAAATTTTCTCCCTGCGGGCCGATGACCCGAAGCTCACGGGCGGTTATGCGATGATTGGTGCGTGGTTGCAATTCTGTGAATAGCTTAATTTAGAAGATAGTATAGACTATAAGGCCATGAACTTCAAACATAATCCACCGGTGCTCTCTGAGCTTATGTCGATGAAGACTCCGCCAAAGTTTTCGCGCAAGGTGGCGAAAGTTTCTTTCTCGCGGCTCGAAAAATTTGCACTCCTGGTCACCAGGGGAGTGGGAACCATGGGTTTTTTCTTCGTTCTCTCCGGATGGACTGTCGTCTGGCTTTTATGGAATCTGTATGCCCCGGTTGGATGGCGCTTCGACCCGGCTCCAGCTTTCGTCATCTGGCTATTCAGCTCAAACATCATCCAGCTTATTCTCCTGCCTCTGATCATGGTCGGGCAGAATCTTGAGGGTAAATTTGCGGAGCACCGCGCTCAGGCCGATTACGAAATCAATCAAAAGGCTCAGCGGGAAGTCGAAGTGGTGATCGCACACTTAGAAAACCAGAACGAACTGCTTCTTGAAATTCTCCGTAAGATTGAAAGAAGTTAGACCGTCTTTGGTGGTGAGGGACGTCCTGAAATTACTAGTTTAATTTCACCTTGCATGACCACACGGATTTCGAAGTGATCCGTACCAAACCAAATCGGAAGGTGATTTGCTGGAGCTATATCATCTTGCTCCTTTTTGATTATGGACCATAAATCTTTGCTTTAGATTTTCAATGGAGCAAATATAAAAACTTTTATCTTTCTGACTTTATAAAATGTATGCGTAATACATGTATTTATTATAGTCCCACTTCGCATAAACAAAATACCAACCGATGTGTTTGGTAAATTTGTGGTACTTGCACCGCGAAGCTTGAGGAGCTTACGACGAAAGCGAAGTGGTGGAGATGGGTAGACGCTTCGCTATCGAACCCCTCGGAAACTCACGGTTTTCCGACGGGCTTCGCCCTGCCTTCCTCCACGGAAGACCAGATGTTCTCCTGACCCCTCTCTGGCTTGATTCCGCCCACTATCTTGAGCACCCAACACAAAACCCGCCATGAAGGCGGGCTGTGTTGAGTGTGGAGATGGGCGGAATCGAACCGCCGTGCAAGAAGGGATCGGAATGAGGTCTACGCGAGCTAGCTAACTTCGGGTGTTTGAGAGGGGAGATAAGAAGCGAGCGAAAGCTCTCCCCCCTCTATCCTCATTGTCTTTGGTGTGCGCTGAGGAAGTCGCAAACCGCAACCTTGTGTAATAACGCGATTCTCTTTACCCAAGATTTCTCAAGAGGTCACGCCGTTCGGAACGCGAGCTTATGCTCTAGCGTAGGCGAACTGGAAGTCGCTTGCCTTAAAATAAGGTGAAACGACCGATGCAAATTTTTGTTTTGCAGTTAAGTTTTGAAGCGGATTAAAGAGTCACTTCGGCTCTCCCGCGCGTCAGACCGGATCTTCTACTTGTCCAGGCCAATCATCCCCCTAAAACATTTTACTCCGTAAAATGTTCGGGCAAGCGTCCATAAGGCGCTTTAGCCCTAAAACTCTGCTTTGCAGAATTCGGGCGAACAATTTTTTTACAAATTGTTTTAACCTTATTACTGGCTTGCCCTACTTTGTTTATATTTACTAAAAATCTTTCTATTTTCTCGACTACTCCACAAGCTTTTCAAAAACCTTTCTCTTTGAAAAGCTTCTGTCTTATTCTCAAACTTATCTTTATGAATAAGTTTTATTGGTAATCAAGATTTAGTTGCTGTTATGTAACCTCGACCATGTATGATTAGTCTTTTTTCGAGGTTACTTGTGCAGCCTATATAACCTGTCGTCTTTTGAACTTAACAGGATATAAACAAAATAGGGCATACCATCAATTACAATGTCCTACCGATTTCTCTCTCGATATCGCGCTTTTTGATAGTTTCGCGCTTGTCGAATTTTTTCTTACCTCGCGCAATAGCGAGATCAAGCTTAAGAAATCTATTCTTATTATACACCAAAAGTGGCACAATTGTCAATCCATGTGAATGCTCGGCTTCGGCCAACCTTAAAATTTCCTCTTTCGTAAGGAGAAGCTTTCTCGGTCTTAAAGCGTCATACTCTCTGGATGTATTTTTGGGCTGGTAAGGCTGGATCTCCGCTCCGATTAGGAAGGCCTCACCGCCTCTTACGGCTATAAACGAGCCTGCCAGAGAAATCTTGCCGGCCCGGACGGATTTGACCTCGGAGCCGATAAGCTCTAAGCCGGCCGTGAGTTTTTCAAGGATTTCAAAGTCGAAACGAGCTTTTCTGTTTTCAGCCAAGGACATGAGAAAATCATAGCCGATTTGAAGCCCGGGGCAAAATATGAAAATCCGTTTTTTTCTATATAATGACAAGCATGATGAATTCGAAAGACAAAATGGAGGATGGTCTCAAAAAGACCAAGAAGATTATTATCAAGAAAACCGGCGGCGGTATGCCTGGCGGCACTGGCTTCTGGCAGCAGGCTTTCCTGGCTGTGGTTATTTTCTTCTTGCTCTCAAGTCTTTACTCTGCCTTAAGAGGCGAGCGGCAAGTAAAAAATGAAATCTCTCTTTCGGAACTGGCTCAGAATGTGGAAGCGGGCGAAGTCGCTGACATTAAAATTGTGGGCGAGACTCTCGAACTCACCTATGCTGACGGTGAAGAAAAAATCGCCAAGAAAGAAATTGGCACGGCTCTTACGACCACTCTAAAGAACTACAACGTCTCAGCCGACGCCCTCTCTAAGGTCAAGATTGAGGTCAGGGATGACCGGGGTTTTCTTTACTGGTTTGCTTCTTTAGCTCCAATTTTCATTCCCATTCTTTTCATTGTCTTTTTCCTCTGGTTTCTATCCAGGCAGGTGAAGGGTGCCGGCATGCAGGCTTTTACCTTCGGCCAGTCCAAAGCAAGGCTCACCACTCCGGATGACAAAGCAAGCCGGGTCACTTTCAAAGACGTGGCGGGAGCGAGAGAAGCTAAAGAAGAGCTCCGGGAGATTGTGGACTTTTTGAAGAATCCCAAGAAGTTTCTTGATATCGGCGCCAGAATCCCCAAAGGTATTCTTCTTATGGGTGCGCCGGGCACTGGAAAGACTTTGCTCGCACGAGCTGTAGCGGGTGAAGCCGGAGTCTCTTTCTTCTCTATTTCCGGTTCGGAATTTGTGGAGATGTTTGTAGGTGTGGGCGCCTCCAGAGTCCGCGATCTTTTCGACCTCGCCAAAAGAGCGGCGCCAGCGATTATCTTCGTGGATGAAATTGATGCCGTCGGGCGAGTGAGGGGCACCGGTGTGGGAGGAGGCAATGATGAAAGGGAGCAGACCCTAAATCAGATTCTTGTGGAGATGGATGGTTTTGAGCCAAATGAAAAAGTGATTGTCATGGCAGCCACTAACCGCCCGGATGTTCTGGACCCGGCGCTTTTGCGCCCCGGCCGCTTCGACCGTCGAGTGACGCTTGATTTGCCAGACAGGAAAGACCGGGAAGAGATACTCGCCATTCATGCGAGAAAGAAGCCTTTTGCAGAAGATGTAAATCTCGCACTTATTGCAGAGAGAACCCCAGGTTTCTCCGGGGCAGATCTATACTCGCTTATGAACGAGGGGGCCATTCTTGCGGCCCGTGAGAATCGCACCAAGATTTCCCAGTTCGACCTCATCCGCTCAATCGAGAAAGTGGTCCTTGGTCCGGAGAGAAAGAGTCACATTCTTTCAGTGAAAGAAAAAGAACTGACTGCTTACCATGAAGCCGGGCATGCTCTCGTGGCTTCTGTTTTGCCTTATGCCGACCCGGTCCACAAAATCTCAATTATTTCTCGCGGCAGGGCATTGGGCTATGTTTACAAGGTAGCAATTGAGGAAAAGAAGCTGCAATCCAAGAAAGAATTTTTGGATGACATTGCAGTTGCTCTCGGCGGATATGTGGTGGAGAAAATGCTCTATGACGACCTCACTACCGGCCCGTCAAATGATCTCCAGGTTTCCACAGCTCTCGCTCGTGACATGGTCACTAAGTACGGAATGTCAGATAAGCTTGGCCCCATCGCCCTTGAAAGTGCAGGCGGCAAACCGATCTACGGGATGGGGGTGGGGGATAAAGAATATTCAGAACAGGTTGGCGCAGAAATTGATGCCGAGGTTTCCAAAATCATGACTGACGCCATGAAGCGCGTTGAGAAGATTGTGGAGGAGCACAGAAAAATTCTCGACGCCATCGCCAAGAGACTGGTGGAGGTGGAGGTGATTGAGCAAAAAGAATTTGAGGAAATACTAGTGGTAAACGGTATTACACCTAAGAAGAAAAAAGACATCGAACATCAGCTATAATCAAAAAACTCCGCAGATGCGGAGTTTTTTGATTCGGTAAAACCGAAAAAATTACATATTGCCGGAGCACTCTTTGCACATACTCTTGTAGCTGAAAACCTTGTAGAGGGCTGAAAGACCGACAAGGATATAAACCACATTCATCAGGCTTTCCGGAAGCCATTTGCCAAGATCGTAATCGAAGGCATAAAGCCCCCAGTTAAGACCTCCGACTATGAGGAGCACGAATGCAATTTTGTGAAGCATCGTTTGATTATTGGCTGATAAGGTTGTTACCAACCTTTAAACATTCTAAC
>Ga0172372_10005764_pt1 | contig 17116 bp, 12 predicted proteins | sample LakKiv5m_2_FD_114544 | JGI IMG/M metagenome (GOLD analysis project Ga0172372, IMG submission 114544) | Freshwater microbial communities from Kabuno Bay, South-Kivu, Congo - kab_092012_9.5m | ecosystem: Environmental > Aquatic > Freshwater > Lake | place: Democratic Republic of the Congo...
CGCCGACGACGCGCTGTGGGAGCTCTACAGCGGCATCCCCACCTCGGCCGATCCGATCTGGCTGGAGGGGGCCGGCCGATCGGTGTCGCAGCTGCGCGACGACATCCGGGTGACCCGGGGCGGGACCACCGACATGTACTACGTGCCCTACGACGAGGACCTCGTCCCCGACAACATCGTCTACGACGAGAACGGCGACATCATCCCCGCCATCGACGAGTTCAACGTCCCCTACGGCGCGGCCTTCTGCGGGGAGGACCCGGCCTACCTGCCGGGCTTCGCCCCCTCGGAGGCCTTCCCGTACGTGAACTGCGTGGAGCTCTCCAAGATGGTCGGGATCATCGGGGCCTTCTTCGATCTCACCGCCGAGCAGATCGCGCTCCCCCTGCCCGAGGCCACCAAGGCGACCCTGGCGGCGCTCCGCTTCGGACCCGTGCCGATCCTCGACGAGGACGGCTCCACCACCACCGACGACGTGTTCATGGGCTTCTTCGTCGGGGAGCCAACCACCTACTTCGAGGAGCAGTTCAAGCGGCGGGCCGCGGCCGAGCTCGGCTACGAGCACGCGATCCTGGTGGGCTACTCGCAGGACGAGGAGGGCTACCTGCTCCTGCCCGAGGACTGGCTCCTCGGGGGCTACGAGGCCAGCATCAACCAGTGGGGCCCGCTGCAGGCCGAGCACCTGATGGAGCGGCTGTTCGTGATGGCCGACGAGGTCCTGTCCACCCCCGAGGTGGCCGAGGACTCCGATCCCTGCGGCGTCTACCACATCCCCACCTACCTGGAGTGGGAGCTCCCCACCGCCGCGCCCGACGTGACGCCAGAGGCGGGGACCCGCCTCGACGTGGCCACCGAGTACATCTACAGCCCGCTCTACAGCCTCGACGAGCTCGAGGCGGGGGCGCTGCCCAACCTCACGCTGCCCGCGGAGCTCCCGCGCGTGCAGGGGGTCGCCGAGCTGGCCTGGCTGGGCGGAGACGCCGGGGTCGACTGGCCGCTGGTCACCCTGCAGCGCATGGAGGGCGGGTCCTGGGTGGACGCCACCACCGCCACCGGCCGGGTGATCACGGGCGGTCCGGACATCCTGGTCACCCACACCCCGGACCCGCTGCTCCCCACGGCGGACGTGCAGCAGCACACCTGGTACGCCGCCTGGCAGGCGGTGGGCCACGTGGACGATCGGGCGGGGCTGCCGCTCGGCACCTACCGCCTGCACGTGGAGGGGCAGCACTACGTCGGGAGCGAGACGACCTGGCCCTGGAGCACCGCGTCCTACACCGTGGACAGCGAGCCCTTCGAGCTCGTCGCCGGGTCGCTCACCCTCACCGCGGGCGGCGCGGGGCTCACCGCCTCGATCGACGCCCCGGCCCGCGGCTACCGGCTGGTGGACCTCGCGGGGCACTCGCAGGGGCAGAACCCGCTCCCCGAGCACCTGGCCACCGTGACCCGCGAGTACGAGGACGGCCGGAGCGAGGTGGAGGAGCAGGTGGGCGTGGCGAGCGGGCGGACCACCTCGCTGGCGGTGGACCTCGCCGAGGTCGGGCTGGTGCGCGTGCGCGTGGCGGACCTCCACGGCAACGAGGGCGTCCTGGACGTGGCCTCGCTCCGTTGAAGAAGTTCGTCGCCGTCGCCGGGAACATGGGGGTCGGGAAGACCTCCATGGTGGAGTTCCTGACCGCCACCTACGGCATCGAGCCGGTGTACGAACCCTACACCGCCAACCCCTACCTGGACGACTTCTACGGCGACATGCCCCGCTGGGGATTCCACTCCCAGCTGTGGTTCCTCACCCACAAGTTCCGGCTCCACCTCCAGCTCAACGATCGGCCGGGGGTGGTGGTGCAGGACCGCTCCATCTACGAGGACGCCGAGATCTTCGCGACCAACCTCGCCCGCTCGGGAGCGATCTCCGAGCGGGACTGGCGCACCTACCAGGACCTCTACCAGTCGATGCGCGGCGCGCTGCAGCCGCCCGACGTGCTCATCTACCTGCGCTGCTCGGTGCGCTCGATCCGCCAGCGGATCCGCCGCCGCGGCCGCCCCAGCGAGCTGGCCATCCCGCTCGACTACCTGCGTCGGCTCAACGCGCTGTACGAGGAGTGGACCAGCACCTACACGCTCTCCCCGGTCATCGTCTGGGACAGCGAGCGCCTGGACTACGTGACCCGCATCCTCGACCAGATCGAGTTCCGGCGCGCGGTGGAGCGGGTGCTGAAGTAGGCGCGGGGCCCCTGCTCCCGCCTACCGGGCCTCAGCGCCGGGTCGCCCCGATGGCCGCCAGCACCTCGTCCACCCGGCCCTCCAGGTCCAGCGAGACGAGGGGGAGCGCGTCCGGCACATGGCGGCGGAGCAGCCCCTCCACGAGGAGCTGCACGTGCAGCTGCACCCACCGGTCGGTGGTCCGGACGCCGTCGGCCACCAGCGGGAGGACACCCCAGGGGAGGAGGAAGGTGTGCGTGTAGCGGTCGCGGTCCAGCCAGACCGCGAAGCGTTCTTCGCCTCCGGGGTCGCGGTTGGCGAAGTGGTAGTAGAGCCAGAACGCGGCGAAGTCCACGCCTCCCCGGTCGGCCACGAACCCCGCGGTGGCCTGCGCCTCGGCGTCGGCCCGCTCCTCCCAGAGCTGGAGCACGAGGTCCTGGAGCCCGCCGTGCCCGAGCGTGTGGATGTCCAACCCGGTGCGCTCGAGGTACTCCCGCATCCCCTCCCCCAGGTAGGGGAGGCCCAGCTCGGCGGCGAGCCGACGGGCGAGGGTGGTCTTGCCGACGCCGGCGCTCCCGGAGATCGCGATACGTGTGGACACAGGTACGTGGTTATCCGTCCCTCGGCGCACGAGGCCCCATGCCGCAGCTGTCCGACTTCATCTCGCGGATCTTCAGCACGGATCGCACCCAGGGGCTCTCGGGCGGCGCCGAGGTGGTGATCGACCAGGATCCGGCGAGCGCGTTCTACGCGGCGCGCCTCCGGAAGCACCGTGCGGACGAAGACCTGGTCGGGAACCCGGAGTTCCTCTGGTCCACCCCGTCGTTCCAGGGCCGCAAGGGCGGCCTTCGGGCCCACGTCCACGCCGAGCGCGGCGACGGGGTGGCCTCGTTCACGGACGCGCTGATCGTGGTGAACCAGGCCGACTGGGAGCGCGCGCGCCTCTCCACCCTGGACGGGCCGTGGCTGGACCGCGCCACCGGGGTGCTCACCGAGCGCTTCGCGCAGTACTGCGCCCGTGACCGGTTCGAGCTCCTCTACGGCACCCGCCCCTTGCGGTTCCGCTTCCTCGCCGACGGCGGGGCGGAGATGCTGGGGCAGTCCTTCAACCTGGGGCCCGGGGAGTACATCACCGGGCTCCTCCCCAACACCTACGTGGGTCCGGCGGCGCGGAGCCGCGCGGTCCTCGCGGTGCACCTGAACCTCCCCGGCGTCTGGGAGGGCTACCGCGAGGTGGGGCGGCTCTACTCGGACCAGATCCTCTTCACGCTCGGCCGGCACTGGCTGGACAACTTCCACCACCCCGCGCTGCGGGAGCCGGGCCTCTACCGCCTCCAGCAGTACCCCGACGGCTCGCTGGTCCACGTCATCTCGCCCGAGCTCCAGGATCGCTACCTGGTGCGGAGCGACGCGGTGGAGGGGGGCGCCTCGGTGCTCACCGTGGCCGAGTGGAACGGAACCGCGGTCGCCTACCTGGTGCTCGCGGTGGTCGAGTCCATGACCATGGACTTCTCCTCGCGCCCGGACATCGACCTGCCCGCCGCCCCCGCGCCGGTCGCGTCGCCGGTCCAGGCCGTGGTGGACGAGATCCCGACCGGGGACGGCGCCCCCGCCGCTCCCGAGCCGTCGGCCCCCCTGGCCATCGGGCTCGCGGGGGGCTCGGCCGCCGCCGGCGGTCCCGAGCCGCAGGCCCGCCCGCCCTCCTCGGTCCCGTCGGGCTTCCAGAACCGGGCGATGTTGTCCAAGACCATCGTCCCCGGCGCCATCGAGTCCCGCATCCTGACCCTGCACGAGCGCGGCGCGCTCCTCCAGAAGGTGCACTTCAGCAACTTCATGGACGGCTACGACGTCTACATCGGCGCCGGCGGCCGGGTGGGCACGCAGGTGAGCGAGCCCAAGGCCACGCTCCAGGTGCGGGGTGGCCGGGTCTCGCTGAAGGTGGACGACGCCTCGGTGCGCGTGGACGACAAGGCGGTGCCGATCGGGAAGTCGGTCCCCCTGCGCGGCCAGGTCACGATCGAGGTGGACGGCAACCGGCTCACCTACAAGGACCTCACCGACGTGCGCGCCGAGGGCTGGCCCTACCTCGGCGAGCTCCGCCGCCCGGGCGCCGGCAGCTACCTCGAGTTCGGCCAGGCCCACCGGGTGGGGCGCGACCGGCGCTGCAAGGTGCGCCTCCCGGACGAGCCGCACAACGAGAACATCGCCTGGCTCCCCTCCGTGGGCGGCGGCACCACCATCCGCTCGCGTACGGGCGACATCCCGAAGTCGCGGTTCTACACCGACTCCATCATGGTCGCCTCCGAGCACGCGGAGTTCGATCTGCGCGGCGAGCCCGTGCTGCGCAGCCTCGCCCGGCACTGCCACACCTTCGTGCGGCGCGGCCCCGAGGTCGTCTCGCTCTTCCCGCGGGAGGGGGCGGGCGGCCGGCAGGACTTCGAGCTCCAGGCGAACGACGAGGTGCTCGTCGGCAACTGCCTCTTCCAGGTGGCCTTCCCCCCGCTGGGAGGGGCCAGCTCGCAGCCGTCGAGCGCTCCGGAGATCCCCCGGCTCACGCCCGCCGACCTCGCCGCGCAGGTGGACGAGGCGCCCGGAGGCCTGTCCCGGGCCACGGTGGAGCCCCCGCCCGCCGCGGGGTTCGGGGAGCGTGGGGCCCCGCCGCGGGCGGTGAAGCTGGATCCGCCGTCGTCGAAGGCGCCGCGGGCGGCCGAGCCGGCCGCCAAGCCCCCGCCCGAGCCGGCCGCCCCCCCGGTCGCCCCCCCGGCGGGCGACAAGCCGCCTCCGCCGATGATGCTCGGGACCATGTCGTTCTACATGGACCCCCCGCAGGTCCTCTCGGAGACCACCAACGAGGACCCGCCCACGCCCACCGAGCCCGCGGTGCCGGCGCCTTCCGTGGAGACCACCTACGACCCCAGCGAGCCCGTGCTCTCGGTGGACGAGGCGACCTGGAAGTTCGAGATCTCCCGTCCGGCCCAGCTCGTGGTGGCGGGGTGGATGGTCAGCGGGGAGGTCACCGTGGGCAATCACCGTACCTGCGCGGTGGTGATCCCCGAGGTGCGCGCCTTCAAGGAGCAGGCCTTCATGACGCTGGAGTACTTCCGCCTCTTCGTGCGCGGGAAGCGCGGGAAGGTGGAGCTGCTCCAGGCCGGCGAGGCCTCGGTTCGGGTCGCGGGGGCCTCGGTGGAGTCCACCGACGATCTCGATCAAGCCGCGCTCGCCGTGGTCCGAAGGGATGCGAACCTGGAGCCCGACTTCGACGTCCTGCTCTCGATCCGACCGGACCCCAGCCTGCCCGATCCCCGCGCCCGACTCCTGGCGCTGGACACCTCCGACCGGCTGGTCGCGGCGCTGTTCACCACCGGCTGCCCCCTCCGCAGCGCGCGGAGCGTGCAGTTGGGCCCCATCACGGCCTCGGTGGTCTATGATGGTCAACGGCTGCACGTGAGCGAGTATTTGGAGAGTTACCGCCAACCGACCGGCTTCCGGCCGTTCTTCCTCCGCGAAGCGGGGCGCCCGTGGCGCACCGTGCCGGAGGACGGCACCCCCTTCTCGCTCGCGCCCGGCGACAGCCTGATGGCCGGCGTCACGGTGTACGGATTCCAGGTGGCATGAGCCGGCCGCAGTCCACCGCCTCGCAGTCCCGGTTCTCCGTGGGCGTGGTCTGCTCGCTGGGGATCGGTCCCTCCCGAGGCGGCCGGGCGCGGAACGAGGACAACTACCTGGTGTGCCGCGACGGACGGATCGGGTGGCGCGACGGGGACTCGGAGTCGGCGATCCACGTCGGACCGTCTCCGCACGTCCTCCTCGCGGTGGCCGACGGCATGGGGGGGCACGAGGACGGGGAGCTCGCGAGCGCCGCGGCCGTCCAGGCGGTGAGCCGGCTCTACGCGCGGCCCGTCCCGCTCGAGCCGGAGGAGACCCTCCGCGAGTTCCTCCTCGACGCGCACCGGCGCATTCGCTCCCGGGTGGCGGTGGGCGGCGCGGTGAAGATGGGGACCACGCTCACCGTGGCCTGGATCATCCACACCAAGGTGTACTGGGCGCACGTGGGCGACAGCCGCCTCTACCACTGGCGGCACGGACGGCTCACCCGGGTCTCGCGGGATCAGACCCGGGCGGAGTTCGCCCGCCGGGACGCCCGCCCCGCCCCTCCGCACCCGCTCCACCTCTCGCAGAACTTCATCTACGGCTCCCGTGGGCTGGGCGACGACGCCGGGCTCCGCATCGACCGCGGCGTGGACACCGGCTGCTTCACGCTGCGCCCCGGCGACCGCCTGCTGCTCTGCACCGACGGCCTCTCCGGGCGCATCGAGGACCCGTGGATCGCCGACGTGCTGCGTAACGTCCCGGACCCGGCCGCCGCGTCCGTGATGCTGATGGAGCGCGCCCTCGCGCACCAGTCGGACGACAACATCACGGTCATCACCCTGCGGGTGGACGAGATGGCGAACCCGGACGACGACACGGTGCTCGACGAGGAGTGGGGCGACGACCGGACCCTCGTGCCGGTCTGATTCGTCCGAGGGGGGACCCCGCAGGCTACTCCGACAAGCGGACCGCCACCTTCACCGTGTCGGCCACCGTCCGGGGGAAGCGGGCCTTGGCGATCTCGCGCTGCATACAGGCCCGGGTGGGCTCGTGCGCATAGTTCTCGAGGTCCACCTGCTGGACCCGCCCGGCGCCGTCCACGGTGAGCGCGACCTGGAGCCGACGGGCGTTGGGGTTCTGCTGCTGGCAGAGGCGCTGGGCGGCGGCCCCCTGCTTGCCGAGCTCGGTCGCGAGCGGGAGCCACTCCGGGTCCCCCGGGGTCACGACCCGGGCGGAGGTGGCGATCCCCCACAGCAGCCAACCGGCCACCGCGAGCACCGCGATGGCCACGGCGCCGCCCATCCCGATGAGCCCGCAGCCCATCGTCCGCCGGGCCGGCTCGGGCAGGTTGTCCAGCGTCAAGGTTCGCTGCGGGGTGGTGCGGCCGACCACGGAGCCGCGCGCCGGCGGAGGGGGCTCGGCATCGGAGGCGGTGACGGCCCCGTAGGAGCCACCCGCCGAGGGCATCTCCAGGAGCCCGCCCTGCGACCCGCCCGACGAGCGCGGCGGCGGGCGCGAGGCCCGGGAGCTGAGGCCCGGTGAGGTGTGGCCGGAGGCGGTGATCACCGCGTCCGCGGTGGTGGTGGGGCGGACGTCCGGGGGGGCGGCGGGGGTGAACACCCGTCGCGGGGGCGGGCCCGGGTCGCGACCCGCGGCGATGTTGGCCAGGCGCTCGTCGAGCGTGGTCACGTCGCAGCGGTCGGTGGGCTCGAGCGTCATCGCCATGGCCAGGGTGTCCTGCATCCAGCCGCGCAGGTTCGCGGGAGCGTCGGGCAGGTCCAGCCGGGGCGGGAGGGCCTTGGCGAGGATCTCGTGGCAGGTCTCGGGGTCCAGGCCGTCGGGGAACTCGGCGACGGGCCGCAGCGTCAGGCAGAAGTACAGCATGGCCCCGACGGCGTAGACGTCGGCCGCGGGCTCGGGGGTGAGCCCGTCGAACTGTTCCGGCGCGGCGTACTGCGGCGTGCCCACGAACGCGCCCACCCGGGTCAGGCGGTCGCCCACCCCCCCGTAGACCTTGGCGATGCCGAAGTCGGCCACCTTGCACTCGGGCACCACGTCCCGGCCCACGGGCTGCACGAGGAGCACGTTCTCCGGCTTCAGGTCCCGGTGCACCACCCCCTGGCCGTGCGCCTTGTCCAGCGCCCAGAGCACCTGCCGACCGATGTTGGCCACCGCCGCGACGGGCAGCGCGCCGTTGCGCCGGAGGTGGTCGAGCAGGCTCCCGCCTTCCTCGAAGCGGGTCACCAGGTAGGGCGAATGGCCCGAGCGGTGGACGAACCCGCGGTACTCGACGATCTGGGGATGGTTGAGGCCCTGGAGGATCTGGGCCTCGGTGGCCAGCCGGCGCAAGTAGGGCCCCTGGTCCCTCTGCTGGTAGAGGACCTTCACCGCGAGGGGCGGGCCCGTCTCCTTGCCGTCGTCGTGCGTCTCCCGCACGAGGTAGGTCACTCCGGCGCCGCCGATCGCGAGGCGCTGGTGGATCCGGTAGGTCCGGTCGATGAGGTCGCCCGTGTCGAGCAGCTCCCCCCAGCCCGCCTGCGGGCGGACCCCGCGACACCCCAGGTTGGTGCAGCGGTCCGGGTCGTTCACGAAGGTCGTGAGGCAACGGCTGCAGTAGCGGGTGCGGGGGGCGGCGCTGGCCATGACCGGTGGGGAGACTATCGTTCCCGCGCTCCGGCTGTGGCAAGCTTCGATTCCGACGGAGGAGAGATGGAGTTCGGCGTCGTGCGCGAGATCACCCCGCAGGAGCGCCGGGTGGCCATCACCCCCGAGGGTGCCCGGACCCTGTGTGCGGCCGGGCACGGGGTGGTGGTGGAGACGGGCGCGGGTGCGGGCTCGGGCTTCTCGGACACCGACTTCCTGGCCGCGGGGGCGCAGATCGCCTTCTCGGCGCGCGAGGTGGCGACCCGGGTGGAGGCGCTGGTGAAGATCCACCCGCTCGCCCCTTCCGAGTACGAGCTGGTGCACAACGAGCTGGTCCTGATGGGCTTCCTCCACCTCGCCAACGCGCCCCGCGCCTGCCACGAGGTGCTCCAGAGCTCGTCCGCCACGACCTTCTCCCTGGAGATGGTGCGCGAAGGGCCGGACGAGTACCCCATCCTCGGTCCGCTCTCAGCGCTCGGGGGCCGCGTGGCCGTCACCCTCGCCGCCTTCCACCTGACCATCGCCGGCAACGGGCCCGGGGTGCTCATCGGCGGGGCGAGCGGGGTGCCTCCGGCGCTGGTGGTGATCATCGGCGCCGGGGCCGCCGGCACCGCGGCGGCGACGGAGGCGGCGGCGCTCGGGGCGCAGGTGGTGGTGTTGGACCGGGATCCCCGCCGTCTCACCCGGCTCGAGCGCAGCGTCGGCCGACTCGCGGTGACGGCGGTGGCCAGCGAGTACCACCTGACCCGCTACCTGGAGCAGGCCGACGTGGTGATCGGGGCGGTCGCCGTGCGGGGCGAGCCGGCGCCCAAGGTCCTTCGCCGGCAGCACGTCCGCATGATGCGCGAAGGGGCCCTGTTCATCGACATGAGCATCGACGAGGGCGGCTGCTCCGAGACCTCCCGCCCCACCACCCCGGAGTCGCCGGTCTACGAAGAGGAGGGGGTGCGGCACATCTGCATCCCCAACCTCCCCAGCGAGGTCGGCCGCACCGCGTCGCGCGCGCTCGGGGCCAGCCTGCTCCCCTACCTGCTCCCCGTGGGCCGGGGTGTGGAGCACGCCGTCGCGCACATGGACGCGCTCCGCGGCGCCTGCGGGTGGTATCGCGGGCGGCTCGTCAGCCGGTCCCTCCGTCGCTATGTCGAGGCGCCCCTCGCCGACCTGGACCAGCTGGTCCCGCGGGAGGAGTAGCGGGCGCTCACTCGCACTCGGCGCCGTTGGCCGAGCCGGGGGAGCCGTAGCGGGACTCCCCGTCCAGCTCGAAGGTCTGCGTCGAGGTGGGGAGGCACCACACGTCCCAGGTGGGGGCGCCGTCGCCGCTGCCCGGGGTGCCGTAGGTGTCGTTCACGTCGTCCCAGTCGGCCCCCTGGTACTCGGTGTCCGCCAGGCGGACGCTGCGCGAGCCGCTGTTGGGCCAGTAGTCCTGCAGGTCGACGTACCACCAGCTCACCGCGTCGAGCCGGATCTCGGTGGGCGCCGTGGTGTAGGCCGGGCCGATGGTGACGTTCTCGAGGCGCACGTCGACGTAGCCGTGCCGCACCGACATCGGGGAGGCGGTGTAGTCGAAGTCCACGTCGCAGTTCGGCATGAGCTCGCGGTCCGAGCAGACCACCAGCCAGTCGCCGATGTTCAGCCGCGTGCCCCGGGGGATCGTCGCCACCGAGGTCGTCTCGTCGGTGCAGGCGGCGGCGGTGGGCGGGTCGAGCACGGTCGCGCCGGGGACGTGGCAGAAGCGCACGTTCCAGCCGGAGAGGTCCAGCACCGCGGAGGTGTTGTTGTAGAGCTCCACCCACTGGAGGCCGGCGGTGGGGACGTAGCTCGTGAGGACGTCGTCGCCGCGCCAGTACATCTCGGTCACGAGGACCGAGGCGGGGACGAGGTCGTCCTCGTCCACGAAGCCGTCGCAGTCGTTGTCGAGGCCTTCGCCGTCGGTGGGGTCCGCGGCGGCGGGGTGGATCGCGGCGTTGGTGTCGTCGCAGTCGGCGTTGTTGTCGGCGTCCTTGTCGGCGGGCGGGTCGCACCAGTACTCGCCCTCGGACCCGCGCGCGCCGAAGCCGTCGTCGTCGGCGTCAACATACGTCAACACCCGGCCGGTGGCCTCCTCGTCGAGGTTGTCGGCCTTCCCGTCGCAGTCCTCGTCCACGTTGTCGGGGTCGCAGGCCTCGGAAGCCGCAGGATTCACCTCGGGATTTCCGTCGTCACAGTCGCCCTCGGCGACGGTGAAGCCGTCCCGGTCCGCGTCGTCCCCGGTCCCGGTCGGCGTGGTCCCCGCCCCGGAGTCGTCCAGCGTGACGGTTTTCGTCTCACATCCAGGTACAACCAGCAGAATCAGCCAGATAGCGAGGCGCATGAGGACGTTCCTGCGCACAGGTTAGCCCGAGTCTGCGGGTTTCGACATCACCCAAGCGAGCGGTTAGCTCGGCCAGCCCTCCCCGAGGGAGCGAGCGGACTGGAAATGATTGAGGTTCAAGGTCTGACAAAGCGTTACGGAGCTCGCGTCGCCATCGACGACGTGAGCTTCTCCGTGCCGAAAGGCGAGATCGTCGGCTTCCTCGGGCCCAACGGCGCCGGGAAGACGACCACGATGCGCATCATCGCTGGCTCGTTGGGGGCGTCCAAGGGGCGGGCCACCGTGGGCGGCTTCGACGTGGTCGCGGAGCCGCGACGCGTCCAGTCGATGCTCGGCTACGCGCCGGAGACGCCGCCGGTCTACGGCAACATGTCGGTTTCGGACTACCTGGCCTTCGCGGCGGTCCTCAAGGGCGTGTCCGACGTGCCGGCGGCCACCGCCCGGGCGATCAGCGCGCTCGGGCTGGACAAGGTCTCGGACCGCCTGATCGACAACCTCTCCAAGGGCTACCGGCAGCGGGTCGGGCTGGCCCAGGCGCTGGTGCACGATCCCAAGGTGCTCATCCTCGACGAGCCCACCTCGGGTCTCGACCCGGCCCAGCGGGTCGAGGTGCGGAACCTGATCCAGCAGCTCGCCGCCGGCGATCGCACCATCGTGCTGTCCACCCACGTGCTCGGCGAGGTCGAGCCCATCTGCCAGCGGGTGGTGATCATCAACAAGGGGCGGATCGTCGCCCAGGACCAGATCGGCGCGCTCTCCGCCCGAGGTGGCCACCTCGTGCGCCTCCAGGTGGCCCGCCCGGGCGCGGCCGAGGCGTTGGGGGCGCTCCCCGGCGTCACCTCCGTGGTCGAGGAGGACGGGTACCTCGTCATCCGGGCCCAGGAGGAGATGCGGGAGCGCCTCGCCGCCGCCGCGGTGCCCTTCGGCCTGCTCGAGTTCTCGGGGCGCGCTCGGCTCGAGGACGTCTACCTGGCGCTCACCAAGGACGAGGCCCGCGCATGAACGCCCTCTTCGCCATCGCCCGTCGCGAGTTCGAGGGGTACTTCGCCAACCCGGTGGGCTGGGTGTGCCTCGCCGCCTTCGCGGTGCTGAGCGGCTTCTTCTTCGTCGCGGACATCGTCATCTACACGACCTACCAGGCCGAGTCGGTGATGAACCCGAGCATGGCCTCGCAGCTGAACATCAACGACGCGCTCATCGTGCCGTGGTTCGGGCAGCTCGCCATCACGCTCCTCTTCGTGACGCCCGCCCTCTCGATGCGGCTCATCGCCGAGGATCGTCGCAGCAAGGCGATCGAGCTGCTCCTGACCTCGCCGGTCAGCTCGGGCGTCATCGCCTCCGGGAAGATGCTCGGCGCGGCGGCCTTCGCGGTGCAGCTCATGCTCATCACCGCGCCGGGGGCCTTCATCCTGGTCCAGTGGGGGGACCCCGACACCGGCGTGCTCCTCACCAACTACCTGGCGCTGTTCCTCCTCACGCTGGGGCTCATGACCATGGGCCTCTTCTTCTCTTCGCTCACCGAGAGCCAGGTGGTCGCGCTCATGCTCTCCCTCGGCACGGGGCTCCTGCTCTGGATCGTGGGCTGGGTGGCCGAGGCGGGGGACGAGGGCACGCTGAAGACCGTGGTCGAGCACCTCTCCCTGATCTCGCACCTCGACGCGATGGGCAACGGCGTGCTCCGCCTGAAGAACATCGTCTACCTCCTCTCCTTCACGGCCTTCTTCACGTTCGCCACGGCGCAACGGGTCGAAGCCCTGCGGTGGCGCTGATGACCCGCGTGATTGGCTGGATCGTCGCCCTCTTCGGCGTCCTCTGCCTGCTCGGCTACGCCGGCGCGCTGCTGGTGTTCGACGAGGTCCCGGACCCCGTGAACTACGTCGGCGCCGTCGGCGTGGGCTCCATCCTCCTCTGGCTCGTCGCCGACTGGCAGAACCTCTCCCGCATGGGCGAGGACCAGACCGTGGCGCGCAGCTTCACGAGCGCCTTCGCCATCCTGCTCGTGCTCGCCATCACCACCGTGGTGAACGTGGGCGCCGTCCGGTACGACTGGCGCAAGGACGTCACCGCGACCAAGCGCTTCTCGCTCTCCGAGCAGAGCGTGGACGTCGTCTCCAAGCTCGACGAGCCCGTGGTGGTGCACGCGTGGTTCCAGGGCACCGACGGCGCGCTGAAGAACTTCCGGTCGTTGATGGAGGAGTACGCGGACCACACCACGCTCCTCACCGTCGAGTACCACGACCCCTTCGAGGACCGGATCCTCGCCGAGGAGCAGAAGATCCTCTCCACGGCCGGGACCGTCATCCTGAAGAAGGGGGATCGCGAGCAGCGGCTCGAGTCCTCCTTCGACGAGGAGGCGTTCACCAACGGCCTGGTCCGGGTGTCCTCGTCGATCCAGCACACCGTCTGCGTCACCACCGACCACGGTGAGCTCGACCCGGACGACGAGTACTCCCAGACCGGCCTCGGGATCGCGAAGATCCGCCTCGAAGGGCAGAACTACACCTTCAACAAGATCTCGCTGCTGGCCACGCCCCCCACCCCGGAGGGGTGCGCGGTGACGATCCTCGGCGGGCCCCGCACCGAGCTCCTCCCGATGGAGCGCGATCGGCTCGCGGCCTACGTCGCCGGCGGTGGCAAGCTCATCGTCATGCTCGACCCGGCCACCACGCCCGAGACCGCGGCGGACCTGGCCCGGTTCGGCGTCAAGGTGGGGAATGACGTGGTGATCGAGGGGGATCCCAACCGGCAGTCGCCGGAGGGGCCGACCGCGGTCATCCTGGACCCGTCCAGCTTCGACTTCTCCCCCATCACCGAGAAGCTCAAGGGCTTCGTCCAGCTCGTGATGGTGCGCTCGGTGTCGAAGGGGCCCGAGGTGGTCGGGCTCAACGTGCAGGAGCTCGCCCGCACCACGGACCAGTCCTGGGCCGAGACCACGCTCGACTCCACCACGCCGCCCACGCCTGACGCCGACAAGGACATCGTGGGTCGGGTGCCCGTGGTGGTCACCGTCGAGGTGACCGACCCCGCGGGGATCGTGACCACCAGCGCCGCCGCTCCCGCGGTGGACGCGGCGGGGCTCCCGATCGCGGCCCCGGTCGCCACCGGCGCCCCGGTCGACATCCCCCGGAAGGCCGGCGGCAAGCTCATGGTGGTGGGCGATTCGGACTTCGCCAGCAACCTGTACCTGACCCGGTCCAACAACCAGGACCTCCTGTTCAACACCATCGCCTGGATGGTGGGCGAGGTGGACCAGCTCACCATCCGCGCCAACGACGCGACCGAGGGTCAGCTCGAGCTCGGGCTGCTCGGCAGCTTCTTCGCGGGCACCACGATGCTGCTGCTGGTCCCGGGCGTCACCATCGCCGCGGCGATGGTGACCTGGTTCCGTCGCAAGGGTCGCTGAATCCCCGGTCCGGGGTGACGCCCCCGGCTGCCGGGGCTATTGTCTCCGTCTGGAGGTTGGGATGACCGCGCCTGCGGCGAACCTCATCGACACGGCCGTGAACATCGAGCTGGAGTGCGCCGCGCTGTACGAGGCGTACGCGCGCTGCTTCGCGGGGCGCGACGAGGTCGTGTACTTCTGGCGGCTCTACGCCGAGGCCGAGCGGTACCACGCGGCCACCATCCGCATCCACCAGGCCTCGTTCCAGGACGCCGGCGAGGTCCCCGGGGAGGTGTCGGACGCGGAAGCGCGCGACTTCCTCGACCGGGTGCGCCAGCACCGCGCCGACGCCGAGCGCACCCGTCCCACCGTGACCGACGCGCTGCGCGTGGCCCGCTGGGTGGAGGAGCACAGCGCCGACCTGCACGCCCGCAGCCAGTTCTTCCGGTCCCGGCCCGAGCTCGTGGAGCTCTTCGAGCGGATGGCCGAGGAGGATCGCGCCCACCGCGACGTCCTGAAGAGCGCCGAAGAGAAGTTCGGCGGCTGAGCTTTTTGAGGGGAGGACCCCTGCAGGTCCTCCCCTGCATTTTTTGGCGGAAGACCGCCAAAAAAAGCACCCTACCCCGGCGACTCAGCACGACCGGTGGGGGGTGAGGGGGCGCGAGGAGGGTGGCGGTGGGGGGGGAAGGATGTACGGCGGGACGCCTGCGGGTCCTCCCCGGCGACTCAGCACGACCGCTGGGAGGCGGTGAGGGCGCGCGAGGGGCGCCCCGAAAAGCACGAAACCCCCGCGGCCTTTCGGCGCGGGGGCTCGTTGTGCGCCCGGAGGCGCTGGGCTCAGGTCCCGGTGGTGGTGGTGCCCATGTCGACGCACTCCATGAGCGGGTCGCACTCGGTGGGGATGTCGGTCGCGCACGGGTCGGCGGTGAGGGCGGCGCGCCAGGCGTCGTCGCACGCGCGCCAGTCGCCGACGGTGGCGGCGCAGTCGGCGGTGAGGCCCTCGTTGCCACCCTCGCAGCTCTCGCCGCCGAAGGTGATGTCGTACGAGAACCCGGAGATCTCGCAGGTGAAGGTCTCTTCGACCATGTCTTCGCAGAGCTTCGCCATGTCTTCGGCGGTGAGATCGACGATGAGCGCGGAGCTGGGGATGCCGCAGCCGGCGGCGAGGACGAGGAAGGGCAACATCTTGTTCATCTGGGTCTCCTTTGCGGTCGCAGCGGTAGCGACCGCTGGCTCTCTATTCGAGGGCGGACCTCCTGCCACGGCAGTCGGCCGAGTTTTCGATGCTCGAAGCAGGATCGAGGCGCGTTGGACACGATCGCCAGGGCTCGGCGGCGTCGTGTTTCCAGGCCCGCCGGCCGAGGTTGACATCCGAGGGCACATCCCCTAAACGACCGGGTCGCCTCCCCGGGGTTTCGCGTGCGGTTCCTCGCCTTCTTCCCTCTCGCGCTGGCCGCCTGCTCGGCGACCCAGTCCTCCACCGACAACAAGGACCCGGTCGTGGCCGATTCGGGCGAGACGGGGCTGGGCGACGACACGGCCGCCGGGACGGACTCGGACTCCGGCGGGGACGACACGGGCGCCACGGGCCCGGTGGACGCGGACGGCGACGGGTACACCGAGGACCAGGACTGCGACGACACCAACGCCCAGGTGAACCCGGGCATGCCGGAGATCTGCAACGACGGCCTCGACGACAACTGCGACGGGCACAGCGACGCGGACGACGACCTGGACGGTGACGGCATCTCGGACTGCGACGACTACTGCCCCGTGTACGCCAGCTGGGGCGCCACCGGCGACGGCCGGGTGCTCGACCCCGTCGGCTCCATCCAGGAGGCGGTGGACCTCGCGGGCAGCACCGGCTGCAACGAGGCTCGCGCCTACCAGGGGACCTACTACGAGAACGTGGACTGGGGCGGCTGGTCGGTGAACGCCGAGTCCGTGTCCGGCCCGGACGTCACCATCGTGGACGGCGGCGGCGGCGCCTCGGTGATCCGCTTCGCGACGGCGGAGACGGCCGACGCCCGCATCTACGGCTTCACCCTGACCAACGGCGGCGGCACGGCGGGGGCCGGGATCTACATCAGCGGCGCCTCGCCGGTGATCGAAGGGAACCTGATCACCGGCAACGGGACCACCGGGTACAACCACCTGGGGGGCGGCATCTACGCGGCCGACGGGTCCCCCACCATCATCGACAACGAGATCCGCGGCAACGACGCCGGCTACGGCGGCGAGGAGAACGGGTGTGACGGCGGCGCCATCAACATCCGCCGCGGCGAGCCGTACATCGCCCGGAACCTGATCCTGGACAACACCGCCGGCGACGGGGGCGGGATCTGGACCGCCTACTCGGACGCCATCATCGTCAACAACCTCATCGCCGGGAACGCCGCGATGGACGTGGACGAGGAGGCGGGCGGGCAGGGCGGCGGCATCAACGTGCAGATCGCCGGCCCCTCCGAGACCCTGGTGATCGCCAACGTGATCGCCGACAACGTGGCCAGCATGTTCGGCGGGGGCATCGTGACCTACGAGGCCAACGACGCCTACGGCGAGGCGCGCATCGAGAACAACGTGATCGCGTTCAACGAGGTCACCGACACCGACTACGGGGCCGGGTTCTGCCAGTGGCGCCGCACCACGCCCACCGTGACGAACAACATCCTGTACGCGAACTACGGCGTCGGCGCCTACTCCGAGGACGGCATCGACGCGACCTGGACCTACAACCTGGTCTGGGCGAACTTCGTGGACCTGGACGGGTTGGCCGGGGACGGCGCGGGCAACCTCTCGGCGGATCCGCGCTTCGTCGACGCGAGCGCCGACGGCGACCCCGAGAACGACGACTACACCCTCCGCAGCACCTCGTCGGCGCGGGACGCGGGAGACCCCTCCCTGTCGGACCCGGACGGCAGCCGGAGCGACATGGGGGCCTACGGCGGGCC
>Ga0172372_10005766_pt1 | contig 17108 bp, 17 predicted proteins | sample LakKiv5m_2_FD_114544 | JGI IMG/M metagenome (GOLD analysis project Ga0172372, IMG submission 114544) | Freshwater microbial communities from Kabuno Bay, South-Kivu, Congo - kab_092012_9.5m | ecosystem: Environmental > Aquatic > Freshwater > Lake | place: Democratic Republic of the Congo...
CTCTTCTACCACCAAAGTCTTACCAGAACTTGAGAGCAATTTATCTACCCACGCCAAATCACCTTCAGTTCCACTTGATCCTTTTGTAATTACCGACATTCCTTCACCTAACAAAATCGGGGTGTTCGGCATAACGCGAATTACTCGCACCCTTTCCCCAATTTTGTTCTCAATTCGAGAACTTTTCACGCCAGCAAGAAGGGAGACCAATAGAAATTCATGCTCAACTTCAGCTCTTAACTCTGCAATACAATTTTCAAGATCCTGTGGTTTGACGGCAAGGATTACTGCGTCAGCTTCGTGGATACGGCCCGAAGTCACCCCGTACTTTTTTACCAACTCATCCACTCTTTCGGTGCGCTTATCTCTAATCAAGATTGCGCCTGATTCGATACCAGCTGCAAGAAGTGAACTAATCACCCCCTCACCCATAACGCCGGTACCTACAATCGCAACTCTTGAGAAGGACATGATTACAGGCTACCCGTCTAACTTTTCTTTCGAAGATTCTTGGGAACTACTCGATCTAGAAGTTCTTCAAGAACTATGGTCAGATCGCCTTTCGTACGAGATAGGTTTGATTCAAAACCCTTAAGGAATTCATTGATCGCCGGTTGTGAAACTACGCCCAATAACGGACCGTATCTATCTTTAAATAGGTAGGTGGCGATCCTGCTAATCGCTTCAGATAACTCAGCTCTCGCTTCATCAAGAGTGGGTTCAGGCCTAAGGCCACATGCAATTCCGTGAGATGGTACTTCGCGCGTTGCACGTAGATAACTCGACCAAAACAATTCTTTGTTCAATTTGAACTTTTCCTCCAGTGCAAAAGTTATTATTGGACGACCGAATAAATCACATTAGACCTAAAGTGCAAGTACAGATTCACTTAATCATTACAAAGCTTCTCCTCTCATCCTTGCAACCTGAACACCGAACTCTGGAACAAGCTTTTGCAGATCTCTAAAAGTCCCACAAGCAATAAATCTGCCGTCGTCCATATAATAAATTCTATCGGCCTTCATCACAGTAGATAGTCGATGAGCGATTGTGATAAGAGTCTTTTCACCTTTCAGCGACAGAATGGCGTCAGAAATCTGAGCCTCAGTATCAGAATCTAACGAACTCGTAGCTTCGTCAAAAAATATAACTTTAGGATTAGTGTAAAGAGCACGTGCAATTCCAATTCTTTGTCTTTGCCCACCACTTAATTTTGAACCCCTTACTCCCACCTGTTCCTCAAGTTTATTGGGAAGACTTTGCACAAATTCATACATGTTTGCTATTTCCAAAGCACTCCAGCACCGGGTTTCATCAATATTAGCTTCCTCAAATCCCAATGCTATATTTCTCTTGATTGAACCGGAAAAAATTGCACTATCTTGAGGAATATAAGCTACTTTTCCTCCCCACTTAGAGAGAGCCTCTCGTGGAGGTAGTCCAGAGATACTTATAACTCCCGCACATGGTTCTCGAAGGCCCAAAAGAACATCAAATAGAGTGGTTTTCCCTGCGCCTGATGGCCCTACAATCGCTACGAACTCTCCAGCGCTTGCCTTAAAATCTACGCAGTCAATTACATTTAATAATGAGTTTTCATATTTAAATGAAATCTTCTCTGCATGTACATCTCCAATGAACTCTTCCTTGACTTCAGATATTACAAGTAAATTCGACTTGAGTTCACCAGTATCTCTATGAAGTAGTTCGTATAGTTCTAAGGTTGGCTCAGCCAATCCTGAGTATCCCCGGATTACTATGAGTGATTGTTGAATTCTAAGTACCGCCGGCATGATTCTGGCGCTAGCAGCTAGAAAAATCCCCAAAATAGTAATTGCGCGGGTCGCAGAACTAGCAGAAAATTGAAATGCAGCAATCGTGAAGGCACCAAAAACAAACGTTAACTCAAAAAAATACTTCCCGAATATAGAAATAAACTTTATCTTTGCGTCTAAGATGGACACTTCTTGCCGATTCTTAGTTATATCCCTAAAGTAAAATTGTCGTTGATTCTTGGTGTAAACCTCCCGAAAGGCATATTGAAGTTCCGTTATTCTCTCACCGCCATCGATAGTAAGTTCTCTTTGACGATGTGCCAGATGAGTAACTCGCCTTGCACTAAAACGATAAAGACCAATACCGACTACTACAAATAGGGCTAGAGTCGATATTGCGACAACCTTGTCCACATAGAGCAAACCTATTCCGAGGACAATCATTAAGCTCAAATCAGAAATTAAGTGGAGTGTGGATCCTAATATTCCCCCAGCGATTATATTTACTCCATTTGTGAGTAAGAAAAGGGTTTCTTGTACAGATTTTTTTTGCACTTCTGCCAAATTTTGATTGAAGTATTTTTCGATTAAGTTGCTTGAGATTTGCCCTGCCCTTTTTGCCAAGAATAGAAGAGACCTGTTGGAGAACCAAAGGGATGCAATTGATTTAGAAACTAGTAATATTGCCGTTAGTGCGCCAAGTATAGCCACTTGAATCTGTGGTCTAATTTCTTCAATACCTAACAAATTAAGAGCCTGAGAAACTCTGTCGCCGGTTACTCCACCTCCAATTTCCGAAACAGTAAGAGTTGCAATTAATCCAACGAGAACAATTCCGAAAAGATCAAGAAGTCCAAAGGAGATTTGCAAAAACAATAGTGACAACAATTTCCGAAGATCCCGCTTCGGAAACATTCTAAGACTTTTTTGCAGTACACTAACAATTGACTTAATACAAATCTCCTTTTACCTTCATGGTAGGCAGACAATTTATTGTGACATACTATATGTATGGCGTCACTTTTAATCATCAACTATTCAATGAACCAAAATCATCCGCTTTTCGCGCACCAATGGAGTATTGTGGAAAGACTAGCAGCTAGCTGCGAGACAGTAAATGTTATTTCCATTTTGGATTCAGGTTTAACTCAAGCCCCAAAAGATAATGTGAAGTTGTACTTCACTTCTTGGCAACCAGGAAGTAAGATATCAAGCTCTATAAGATTCCTAAGGGTCTTCTTTCGCATATATAAGCAAGCAAAACCTCAACTAGTCTTTTCCCATATGACTGATGCCCCTGCAGCACTAGTCGCTTGGTATCTGTGGACAAAACGCACTCCTCATTATTTATGGTACGCGCATGCAAAATTTTCTAAATACTTATTGGTTTCCTTGCCATTTATTACAAAAGCCATTAGTTCAACTTCGGGTTCTTTCCCTTTGAAAACGAATAGAGTTATTTTTTTGGGTCAAGCCGTAAATGCGGATAAATTTGTAGCCAAAGATTTACGCTCCTTGCCCAACTCTTTAAGGGTTTTGACAATCTCTCGACTGGATCCTTCAAAACAAATAGACAATCTTTGCAAATTTTATTTACGTTTTAGAGCAGTGTTTCAATTTTCTGAATTGTGTCTAGTTGGAAGCGCAACTCATAATAACGTTTATTACGAAAAATATCTTAGACAAACATACGCTCAATCAGATGGTAAACACGATAGTAATATTTCGTTCATTGGTTCTCTCAATTCTGACAGTATTGTCTCTTTGCTTAAAGATTTTGATTTATTTATTCATGCATTTAAGGGTTCTTTGGACAAAGTCTTAGTAGAAGCAACTATGGTGGGCATCCCCGTGATCTCACTAAACCACGAGTACTTTCTTGAATTCGGTTCTTGGTCTGGCAATCAACCTTCGTCCAATCATGATGATTTTTTTTGTCAAGAGATGGAGGCTCTCAAATCATTGTCCTCAACCCGCCTCCGAGTAGAATTGCAGCGGCGATCTGATCTAGCAAAACAAAAGCATTCACTTGATCAATGGACGCTTAAACTTATAGGGGTATTTCAAAAGCAAGTGGCCCTAGACAAATGATTATGACAGTGATTCATGTGATTACAACAATTGAACTGGGGGGTGCCGAGAAACAACTTTTGATAACGGCACGTGAGCAAAAACGCAACAAGGGGGAAGTTCTTGTCCACTATATAAAAGGAAATCCAGAACTCCAGTCAAACTTTCTTGAGGTTGGAATAGAAGTCAAAACGGGAAGAATCCCGAAGTCTTTGGTTTCCAACATTATATCCCTTCGTGCTTTAATCAAGTCTCGACCCGGGGCGATAGTGCACGCGCACTTACCTCGCGCTGAGCTAATTTCAAGAGTTGCACTTTTTGGTCTAAATAATCCATTCTTGATAAGCCGTCATAATTCTGAAAGGTTCTTTCCCAAAGCTTCAATTCATCTATCTAGAGGAATCTCATTAATTGTGAGTGCAAGAAGCTTTTGTGTTATCGCGATATCAAGAATAGTAAAAGACTTTCTTTATGTTTCGGGGGAGATTTCTAGAAAATCGAAGATTGAGGTTATTCCTTATGCATTTGACAGTACTCAAAAAGTTTCCAAGAAATCATTTCCTAAAGGTAGTTTTGATAAGCTTAAACTAGTTACCATTGGGAGGTTGGTTCCGCAAAAAAACTATGAGTTTCTGTTGAGATCACTTTCTGGATTGAAATCGCGAGGAGTTAATTTTAGTTTGGGTGTTGTCGGTGTAGGACCCTTAGAGAGGAGTTTGTCAGAATTATCGAAATCACTCGGTCTTGATAGAAATATTGTTTGGCTGGGAAAGCAAGAAGATGTCTCAAGAATTCTAAGTCAGCATCATGCTTTCGTGATTGCAAGCAAATATGAAGGATTTGGACTCGTGCTTTTAGAGGCTATGCAGGCGGGACTCCCGGTTATAGCCCCCCGTCATTCAACTTTCCCAGAAGTGCTTGGTGAAGATTATCCTGGGCTTTTTACGCCTGATGACTTGACTGACATCATGCACAAGTTGGAGCTTTTATCGAATTGTGAATTTTATGAGTGCTTATCTTCTTTGGGTAATGCACGCTTGAACGCTTTTACCCCTTCAAAGATGTCAAGAAATATTCAACGAGTGTACTCCTATTGCCAAAAGAACTAGCCGTCTAAGATGTTATTTTATTACAATCTCGACTTGCTAAAGTCCGAAGTTCCTTTTGGTTCCACCGCAAATTGCTATATCTTTACTTTTTAATGGGAGCGAGAAGGTAATGAAAAGTTTTAAGAGTCTTTTTCGATATTCCCTTTTTAACTACATTTTTCCGCCGGTTCGTGTGCATATTTGGGGTGGGCTCGGATCACAATTGTACGGATGGGCCATTTCCGAGTTAATCAGAAGTAAGTCAAAAAGGAAAATTATCCTAGTGTTCCATTCAAGCGGCGTTAGTCGAAGGATTCCTGAATTACCATTCATTAGTAATAGATTTCATATTAGATTTGTAGATGATTTTAAGATTACTCGTGAGGGCACCCTTAATTCTAAGAAGAAAGTAGCTCGTTCCAGAACCTTTAAATTAGTGCTTGCAACAATGAGAATAATTGCAACCGATGAGACATTCTCTAATATTGACGATCTCCGACCTTGGACAATCTCACTTCGGGGCCACTACACCAAAATTAAATTTCCAGCTCAAGTAGTTAAGGAAATGTTCTCATTAGTGCAAGAATCAGGTCATCTTTCCAGCCCACCAGAACATGCTAATCATGTAATTATTCATTACCGACTAGGAGACCTTCTAACTCTAAAAAGTAAGGGGCCCCTTGCTCCAGAAAGATTTGCATCAATTAACCTTAAAGGTGAAAATGTTTTGATTTGCTCAGATTCGCCTGATGAAGCCATATCGCGACTTATCCCTGAGACACAAGCCAACTTTCTTTCGTTGGCTACATCTAATGTATGGGAAGTAATAGCTTCTATTGTTAATTGTAGAAAATTTATAGGAACCCCTAGTAAACTTTCTTTCTGGGGGATTGCCTTTCGCCATATAAAACATCCAGAAGCCGTTTCATTTCTGACTCGGGAGCACCTAACAAACCTCAGCTCAATAATGGAAGATAGTAAGATAAAAACAATTAATGGATATTAGAGCGAATTGCATTTGCTAAAGACTCCCACTCATCAATAATGGGGGAAGAATATCTACTTTTTAGAATTACCGTATCCAAATTGTCTCCATCAACTTTGACAGCCAATTTCTTTTCAAAAACTTGCTCAAAGGTTGAAATTATGTCACGTATTGATAACTGGTATGGACTTGCAACATTTATTAATTCAATAGGATCTGTACTATGGCGGCGATTGATAAAGTTTCTAAAAATATACTTTGCGTAATCAAAATGGGTTCCGTATTGACGCAAAGATTCTAAATGCACTGTAGTTTGAACAGTTATTTTGTTTTGAATGTTGTTGTAAATAGACTCCACTAATCCCAGTCCCCTGCGAGAATCATTTAATGAGTATGCATTTGCTATACGCAAGATCCTTATTTCTTGAAAAAAATCTACTAAGTTTTGTCGAATTTGAATTTCACATTCGAGCTTCTTAGTAGCATATTCCGTTCCTGGATTAGTTATCGATTTCTCATCAACCTCGCCTGCGTTTTTGCCGTAAACCGCTCCAGACGAGAAGAAAATGAAAGAGGGATTAGGTTCAAGAGAATTCTTGGCATAGATTTTTAGCTCTTGTCTCAACAATTGAATAGCCTCTAGCTCTTCACTCTGAGCAGCAGAATTGCTTGAGCCCGCACCAAATGTCCACAACACATGAGAAAATCTTGTGTTATCACTAATGAGTTTTTTCAACCCACTTGTATTAAATTCCCTAAAGCTCAATGCAAAATGAGTTACTTTATCTCGGAATAATTGCTGAAATGCCAATGCAAATCGACCTTTGGAGCCTAAGACTAATACTTTCACGGCTTCACTATAAATTTCTCAAAAATAGCAGTCCGAATCTCCGGTACCCCGTAGATTTCGAGCAACAATGCTTTTCTCATTTTCTTACTTATCTCATTTACTTCCCCGCATTCCAAACGAAAATCACTTGCAATTTCAATCGGAACACTCTTACCCCGCATTGTGTGTGTAGCATTCTCCCCAAATCCCTTGTTTTCGATTAGATTAATTGGCGCAACAATTGTGCCCCACGACATGAGCCAATGAGTAAAAAGCCATCGATAAGCCCAGGAATCAAGTTTATCCCTTCGAATTAAAGTAAGTATGTGCATCCACTTTCTGTAACCTAAATAGCCACCGTACCTCAGGAAACTTTTTTGCAAAGTTAGAACAACATGACCGTTTAACACTTGTTTTCTATGTTGGATCCAGCGGTCGCGCCATGTTGCCCAACCCCAACTTGTAGGGAAAGGACTCAAATACAATTTCTGTGCATTCTCTATGCTATTTCCGTATGCTGCCGCACGATAGAAAGAAATACTACCTACCGAATAATCAAGCTCAAATTTAGCCAAAAGGTCCGATGTGTATTCAGGCAACCTGCCAGATATTGCCAGATCATCTTCGAGAATTAAACCTGCCTTTTCAAAAGAGAAAAACCAGTCGATTGCCGAACTTACGCCTCGATAGCATCCTCTGTGAATAGTTGAAATATTTAACTTAACATTGGGATTGCTATTAGCAAATGAGCGGGCGATTTCTCCAGTTTCAATGACTCGCTCTTTAATTTTATTATGATTAGATGGGTAACCATCTACGGAAATATACAGTTTAATTTTTTCAAAACTCTGTAACTGACTAAGAAGGTCTCTTAAGTAATCAGGTCGTTGATAACCCAACAGTAAGACCGGAAGTGACTTAAACCCTAGCACCACTTCACCAATCTATACTTAATAAGGGGATTAAGTTCATTTCGTTTTGAAACTTCTAGGTATTCTTCAACCAAGTATAAGTTTTTCTTGATTGCCGCAATGTACGGAAGGTAAATAGTTTTGAAAGTCTTCCTACGATTTATGTTTACCCCATATCGATCAATATCAGTATAAACATGATTCCTCGATACTCTTAATCCATGAAAATGAAAACATATGAGAAGTTCTCCATTAAGCGACGGCTTTGCGCTAAGTCTTGAATGAGAATCAATAGCCCACAGACTCTGGTTAACTCCAAAACTTGAAATTTCCTTTATTCCAGGGCCAAGCTTAGAGAAAGTTTCCAAATACTTTTGGTCCGCGAATGAATCTTCAGTCAATTGCAAAGAACAATTATCTTTACATGCAGACCTCCACCAATTCAAGACTTCATACCCTACTTTGTTTTTTCTAAAGCCAACAAACCCTGCGTTAAATAATCCATAACGATAATAGGTTCTAAGTCCCTTACCAAATAAATGTTTCGAAATTACTACATTTGCACCTTTGAATAGATACTCAGGAATCTGGCTAAAAAAATAGAGATCTGAATCGCAATAGAAAAGCACTGATTCAGTTTTCAATCGACTGAGAGCTTCAGCTATGATTTTCGGCTTAATGGTAAAAATGGCTTCTGCTCTTGATCTATTATTGACTACATAAAACTCTAATTCTTTCAAAACGGTTTCATTATCCAATATTTGAATTTGGGCCATTTCTTTGGATTTGAGAACCAAGATGGCTCTACTTTCCCTGTCTAACGGCATTACATATATTGTTGATGATTTGTGGGTTTTTTCAATTGAATCGATTAAGGCTAGTGCATTCGCTGCATACTCCTTTGTAAAGAAAGTCACGAATGCTAGATTTTCATTCATTGCCAGGTTTAACCTTTCTTGAATTGAAACTTAGAAACTAATCTCATTTCTAAACATTCCTGACTCATGCCATGTTACTATTAATATACATTAGGGGTGGAGTTTACAGATACTGAGAATGTAATTTTGAAAGAGCTTTGCTTTCACTTTACTGTATTGTAACCGCATGCGTTCTGTTGTCTTAGGGTTAAAGAATGGCTTTCGCGGCCAGCAACTCATAGAGGATCTGCGAAAAGTCGATTTAGAACCTGAATTAATTAATGCTCTTGACGGAAGAGGTATTCCAGAATTCTTAAAGCAAGCGATTTATGACCCTTTTCCTCAAAAATTTCTCAACCTTCCAGACTTATCTTTGCCTGAAATCGCATGTTCCGCTTCTCATCTTCATTTATACCGTTGGGCTCATTCGCTCAAGATCGCTTGGTTGCTGATTCTGGAAGATGATGTCACTCTTTTGAAGAATCCAAAGGAGCTCATAGAGTCAATTAGTACTATAACTTATCCGGCAATTATCAGTATGCAACAGCCTTATCGGCCGTCCAGCAATAAGGTGCTCAATACGCGTGAGATCATCATTCGTAGAAAAGCCAACCAATTAGATCTCTTGCAAGAGATCCTAGAACCCAGATTGCAGACGTGCTCATACTTAATCAACTTAGCCGCCCTGAAAAAACTATCTCAGCTCCAGTCTTCTACTAAAGTACTTTTCCGCGCTGATTGGCCACTTCATCTATACCCACAAACTCGATTTTATGTTACAAAAGAGCCATATTTTCTTCACCCTAGCGACCGCAGTAATTCAACAATTGTCGCTTCAAGGGTCAGCCGCCATCAAATTGCTCGAAAAGGTGCATCCCCTCGCGCTTTCAATCTCCTAGGTAGGCTTCTAGGTATTAAGTCATTAGTTCTTAAATTTCGCAAGGTTCCATTTAGATCTTCGTACTACTTCTTGGTAATTCTTCCGATACGTAAATTCTTTACAGCACAAAGATACTGACAATGCCAATTTATCTAGATTTTCCTACTGTTGGGTTAGGAAACAATTTATTCTCACTTGCAGCCGGCATGCAACTCGCTGCAAATGAAGACACAGAACTTCTTATCCTTACAAACCAAACCAAGGGATTCAGTTCTAAGGTTCTGAATATTGAGAGTCTCTACGCAATAAACCAAGTTATACAGTATTTGGGTATCCAGGAGGTTAACGTTGATGAATCAAAAGCTATTCGCAAAGCCTTTCAAGAACAGAGACTAGACGGGGTGATAGAAAGTTGTCCATACTGTTTTTGTGATTTTGGTAATCGCCAAGGAAATTCAAGGTACATAAGAGGTTATTTTCAAAACCCAGAATACTTTCGGGGTGTCTTTGATTTAGTTCTTTCAGCTGTCAAAAACTTAACAACTGGAATAGAAATGCATTTCAATCATTCAATACAAATACGACGAGGCGACTTTGAAAAACCACGGAATCGGAAAAAAATAGGACTTTTGTCGCCTCGATACTTTAAACAAATTCTTCAGCTATTTCCCAAGAATGAACCCATTAACGTGCACTCGGATGGAAACTTTGAAGAGATTTTGCGGACCATTAATATGGATATTGCCCTTGTATGGGTAGAGCCCCAAACCAGCATTCTAAATTCCTTACGATCACTAGCAAATTCAGAGTTGATGATAATTAGTAATTCAACTTTTGCTTGGTGGGCAGCGGCTTTAGGGGAATTTCTCGGAATAACTAAGGTTGTCATAAGTCCATCTATCTGGAATAGGGAAAGTGGCTGTTCTAGTTGCCTTGTAAATTCAACTTGGATTAACGTCGATTCTCTCTGGGTTTAGTATATTGATGAGCATTGTTGTCGCAGTAATCCCATTAGTGTAAAGTCATTCCATGTCCACTTTGGAAATTTCTAAGTTTTACTCCCTGGCAGCTAGCAACCTTTTGACTCACATTCATGTTGGTATAGGCCTATCGACTAGATACGCTCACGGTAATGAGGTGGAAAGGATTGACGGGGCAAGGCAAGACTTATTGTCCCCAATGGATGCCTTGCAGCTTGCTGTAATTTCAATGAAGGAAAAAGAAACTTTTATTCCCCACCTTCATGAGGAATTTAATCTTGAAGCTCAAAAGAGGCGAACTCAAGAAACGTGGGTAGTAATTAAGGGATCAGTTATGGCGAGTTTGTACGACTTAGATGCCAGGTTATTAAGAACTATTGACTTACTTGAAGGGGATGCTTTGATTACTGTTAATGGCGGCCATAATTACGAGTGCCTATCGAAAAACTCAATCATCTACGAATTTAAATCTGGACCCTACTATCCCGCTCTTGACAAAAGACGGTTTTAGCTACCTTATGGCATATAATCCCTGGCCTATAGGAAATGTTCCAGAAGAGTTTAGAAGACCGGAAATTGCACTACTCCGCGAGAAAGGATATAGATTCCAAGACCCCCGTGACATTGTCGAGTTATTTGAGAAATCTCTAGCTGATTACTCTGGGTCTAAGTATGCAGCAGTTTTCGATTGCGCTAGTAATGCGATCTTTCTTGCACTAAAATACTTGAACCTGAAGCAAGAAATAATAATTCCATGTAGGACGTATGTATCAGTCCCCATGCAGATTTTTCATGCAGGCTATAAATTTAGCGTTGAAGAGCAAGAATGGAGCGGTATATATCAACTAAAGGGAACCTCGGTTTACGACGGGGCTGCAAGGTTCCGTCCAAACATGTACATCGGAGACGGCGCTATTCAGGCTCTATCTTTTCAGATAAAGAAAAGGCTCCCTATCGGACGGGGAGGCGCAATTCTAACTAACGATAAACAAGTTTATGAATGGCTTAAGTTGGCTAGTTACGATGGGAGAGATTTAAAATCACCGTATGATTCCCCCAACCATGTGAAGTCCATCGGGTGGCACATGTATATGACACCGGAAGATGCGGCAAGAGGTCTCATGATTTTAGAAAGACTTGGGAAAGTAGATTACGCGGATGTTGCATCTTCTTCTTCTTATCCTTGTTTAGTACCGTGGCTAACAAACATAAACTTGCTAAAAAATAACGGCGAGTGATTGGAGAATAGAATTGAGAGCTTTAATTACGGGAATTGCCGGTCAAGATGGTAGTTATCTGGCAGAGCTTTTGCTTGGTGAAGGAATAGAAGTACATGGACTGGTAAGAAGGAACTCTACCCCGGAGCATCAAGAGAGTAGAGTTCACCACCTTGAAAACTCTATAACAACCCATTATGGAGACTTAACAGATCGCGCCTCTCTTCACAAAATAATTCAAGAGGTTAATCCGGAATTATTATTTAATCTTGCTGCCCAGAGTCACGTAAGAATTAGCTTTGAGTTACCTGAATTCACTTCTCAAGTGAACGCTCAAGGCGCCCTTAATGTATTTGATGCTGTGAAATCTATCGCTCCAAATACGCGAGTCTACCAAGCAAGTTCCTCAGAAATGTTTGGTACAAGTATTGATTCTGATGGCTGGCAACGTGAATCCACCCCAATGCACCCTGCGTCCCCATATGGTTGTGCGAAACTCTTTGCATACCATGCTGCTCGCACATACCGAGACTCTTACGGACTTTTTATCTCTAATGGAATTTTGTTTAATCACGAATCCCCAAGAAGAGGGTCAAATTTCGTCACGACTAAAGTTGTTAGAGGTGCCATAAAAATTGCAAAGGGTGAAGCTAAAACTTTGGAACTTGGAAATATTGAGAGCTTTAGAGATTGGGGGCATTCCAGAGACTACGTAAGAGCGATGGTGAAAATAATCAAACACGAAAGAGCTGACGATTTTGTAGTGGCCACAGGAACTACGCAGTCTGTTAAGCGATTGTGTGAAATAGTCTTCGGAAGATTGGGATTGGATTGGCAAGATTATGTTAAATTCGATAAGCGATTGCTCCGGCCCAAAGAGGTTCCTGTTCTTCGGGGGGATGCTACGAAAGCTAGAGAAATTCTTGGTTGGAAACCTGAGGTAACTTTTGAGGAACTTATAGAGGAAATGATCCTCGATTTGGCAGAAAGAGAAGGGTTGCATATTTAGGCTTATGAAATTGCATTTGGGGTGTGGAAAGAAATATCTAGACGGTTTTGTGCACATAGATTTGGCGGACTTTGAGCATATTGATTTCAAGTCTTCCATAGATAGTCTTTCTCTTTCTATGTTTAATGATGACTCTGTAAGTGAGATCTATTGTTCTCATGCATTCGAGTATTTTGATAGAAACAAGGCGATTGGAGTGCTTAATGAATGGAATCGAGTGATGAAAATCGGTGCCAAACTATTCTTAACCGTACCCGATTTTGATAATCTAATTAAGATATATTTAGAAACATTGTCATTAAGAGATATCTTGGGGCCCCTATTTGGTAAGTGGCAACTTGGAGATAACGATATTTACCACAAGACGACTTGGAATGAGTTCGACTTAAAAAAACTGTTGATGCAATGTGGATTCGGAGGTATAAGGTCTTTTAATCCGATTTTGTATTTGAGCTCCATAGACAAAGAGTACGATGATTATTCATTAGCCTTCTTTCCGCACATGGATCGAAGTGGAATTCAGGTCTCATTAGCCCTCGAGGGAACAAAAATTCAATAATTGACCTAACTTTGAATTTGGGCCTTACTTTGCAGTAATTTCGTAGAACAAAACCCGGTTGACCTTATTGCAAAGTTTCTTAAAAGCAAAACCTCCTTCCCAACGATTCATCCCTACCTCTCTCCATTTTTCTAGTGCCTTAAGTTTCTCATTAATACTAAAGGTGTTTACTTCGTTCAATGCCTTTCGAGCACTTCGAATATTGGTGCCCCCATAGAAATACATATCATTTGGTATCCCCAATCTTTCCAAATGGGGACCGATATAGAACGGAACTTTTCCAACACTAACAGCATCGAAGAATTTCTCTGAAAACTCATTTATATCGTTCTCAATACACAAGACTACATCACAAAGTAACAGTAGTTCGCTCTTACTGTCCACTTCTCCAACATAGTGACACTTTCTTAATTTAACCCTAGAAACCATAAAGCTACTAAGGTTTGGAAGTAATCCAAGTTTTAAGAGGGAAATAGCCGAATTAATATCATTGCGAATCAATGCTAAACGACTGCTGTTCCAATCTCTTCCCGCAAGGTGCAAAATTGCATGTTCACTCACTAAGTTCAATATTTTTGGGCGCAGCGAATATAGACTTGATCTGACTAAACTATTTTTGCAGGTTCCAACATATCCAAAATTCAATTTTTCGCTTGATTCGACCTCAACAACTGGGCCAAATGGGGGAAAATTGATAGGGAAATCGAAGTCGTGGGCGTTATGGCTAGCCGATACTATAGATAGATTCGGAATGAAGACCTCGTCAAACAACCTCTGCATTCTACGAGTATGTTGACCGGGATTAACCGCTGGCATTTCTACAATTATCAACGTCATTTTTTTGTTTGGATAATCCTTCTTGAGATTTTGATAGTAACTAAGATTCTTTTTTGCCTCAACAATAAGAATTGCATCGCCTTCTTCTACATTAGAAGTAAAACTTAAAGTTCGATCTAATTCTCTTAATCCTTCAGGCAACATGTCCCATCTATTCACTCTAGGGTTGAATTCAACTTTGTTTGTTCCAAAAATCTCGCAATATATTTTCGTCAAACTTTCTCTTTCACTTTGATGGGCAAATTCTTCTACGTAGTGATAATTCAAAGTATAGTCAGGTTTAAAAGAATTTAGGGAGAGCTCGTATATGTATTTTACAAGTTTTTAACCAAGAGGTCAGACCACGTGATGTATAACTATTTGGCAAATAACTAACTTAAGTAAACTCCAAATAAGTCTTACAGGAATGTTTGATGGACGATAACAAACTATGGTGGGACTACTTTCCCCTTGATTAAATGCATCAGTGGCCCTGGCGAAACTTTTTGTTTCGTAGGAGCCATAGGTTGAACTTTGCCCGATTCTTTATTTCTCTACCATGGAGTCTTGTCAGAGCCGGCAAGATTGGCAACACTCCTTGAGAACTATAGATAGCATCGCCCCATCCATGATTTCGCTGCCAACGAGTAAATATTCTTCGGAACCCTTTCTTTGCCAAAAACCTATCAACTTCTCTGATTTTGGCACAATCCAAATATAAGTCTTTCTTATAGACTTCCGTATACACCCATTTAATGTTTTTCCATCTCTCACCTGTCAACCCTTTCAGCACTTCAAGCTCGGCACCCTGCAAATCTAAAACCAGCATTTCACATTTATGGCCAGCGTCGATCAAGTCATCCAGGGTTGAGGTGGGCATTTCAATATAGCTTTTGTATTCTACATTTGGATAAAACTTCTTGTGTTCAGCTAAGGGAAGAATGCTTGAAGATTGGGAATTGGATGCGACATTCATTTTCAATAAGACATCACTTTCACTCCAAAGCAACATGTTTATTACTATGTGGTTAGGCTCTTTAAGGAAAGATTTCATTCTCTTCACAAGAGCAGGGTGGGCCTCTACCCAGGTGACGGGCACCATATTGCCCTCTTCATAGTATTCTCTTTCTTCTCCTAGATGTGCACCTACATGAATTACGCCTCTAGGTTTAATGTTTAAATATTCAACCAGTTCCTTACGGTGAATTAACATTGTTAGCCCCTTTCGAAAAAAAAATTTGATTGGTTACAATCGCCTCCATGACGTCTTACAGCGAAGTTTACGGTATTCAATTGCTGACTCCAAAGAGGATTGATATCCTCGCCCGTTACAGATATGCGCAGGCAATAATAGGGAAATTTAGCCCCGTCTGGGGTTTAAACGTATATCGAGAGTTTCTGGAAAAAAGCTGTTTAGTTTCGGGTTACTCGGAAGACGGCAAAAGCAGCTTTTTTGATTACCTCAATTCCTATAATTCGCTTATTTCCTCAGTGTTGGAAAATGGTTTTGATCCAAACATTAGCCATATCCCTGTGCATAACTCATTTCCAATAAATGGCGCACATAGAATCGCTGTCGCTTTAGCGACCGGCATGAAAATTCCCATCAAGGAAGTTACTGAAGCGTCTAAATATCTTTACACTTTCGATAGGATTCTTAGCTTAGGTCTCAGTTCATCCATATCTGATGATATTTTGTTGGCGTACGCTGAACTTAAAGACACATTTCGATATCTCATTCTAATGGGAACTGATGACTTAACTCATAAAGATTTCTCGAAATTGGCACGCAAAAACGACAATTTCATTGCAACAAAAGAGATTGAACTAAGCGAGATTGGCGTTCGAAGATTATTAAATCTTATGTACGAACAAAATCTATGGTGGACAGATGAGTTATTGGAACTCTTTGTATCCCTTAGATTTGATAACGCCCAAGCAACAAGAAAGGCCACTCTTGCGTTTTTTGATTTTAGTTCGCAGGACGAATTTCTTTCGCTTAAGGTCTCGCTCAGAAAAATACTATTTTCTCATTCGGATTATGCGCGTTGTCTACACGGCTGTGACACTCACTCTGAGGCACTCGCTTTGGCACAGAGCACGTTGAATGTCAATTCCCTCTTTTTCTTGAATAACTCTCCACTTGGTTCCGAGAATCGAATAACGGAAGAGATAAAGAGGTTTCAGTGGAAAAACAAGGAAATAAACAACTTGTCTATAACAGGCTCAGCCTCGCTAGAAGTCTTCGGTATTAGAAGATCAAGAGATTTGGATGTCGTTCAGGGTGACTCTCCAATTGACGGCCTACGGCAGCAATCTAAATCAAAATACATTTACCAACATTATGAGTTAACTCCTAATTATGGCGAAAAGGTTTACGATCCTCGACACTTTATGTATATATCCGGCTTCAAGTTCGTAAGCCTTCCTTCAATTGTTCTCTTTAAACTTTCCAGAGGTCAAGGCAAAGATCTAAAAGATATTTCGCTTATATGGTCTTTTATTCAAAAAGAGAGAAGAAGTTTATACGCTAATTCAAATTTGTTTGAGAAAGCTCATACGTACTGGATTTCGCGGTTGCAGAAATGGGGATTGCAAAGAAAGCTTATCGCACTTTATTACTACGCAGTATCTTATGTGAAGCGAATTCTTAGATTCACGCGGTAATTCTTAACTGCTGAAGTGTGGCCAGAATCGTCTACAAACTTACAGAGATAGTTGGAAGTAGCTCTAAGTATGTCAACCACCTTTGACCCTTGTAAAAAGTATTTTCGCTCATTTCAATCATTGAGTTTGAGTGAGTCGTTCTCTAAAAGTAGATACATAAATCGTTAGTTTTAGAGTGGAGCCGCCCATGAGAATCGAACTCATGACCTTCGCTTTACGAGTTCTCAGACCTCCTGTCCACCATTGACTCACTGCGTTCATTATCGCTCAAACCCCTGACATCTTTAGAGTTGGTCGTACATGATTGTCCGCGTGTATCCAGCTCGGTTGCATCCAGAATTGCATCCAAATCTGAGTCTTAGTTAAAGTCACCGTGGCTACCCTCTGTATCGGTAGGGCTCAGTA
>Ga0172372_10005767_pt1 | contig 17108 bp, 11 predicted proteins | sample LakKiv5m_2_FD_114544 | JGI IMG/M metagenome (GOLD analysis project Ga0172372, IMG submission 114544) | Freshwater microbial communities from Kabuno Bay, South-Kivu, Congo - kab_092012_9.5m | ecosystem: Environmental > Aquatic > Freshwater > Lake | place: Democratic Republic of the Congo...
CCCTGATCGACACGATCGTGCGCTTTCAGCGTCTGCGGGGCCGCAATGTGCTGTGCCTGCCCGGTACCGATCACGCCTCGATCGCCGTGCAGACCATCCTGGAGAAGCAGATCAAGGCCGAGGGCGGCAGCAAGGACGATCTGGGCCGGGATGCCTTTCTGGAGCGGGCCTGGACCTGGAAGGCGGAGAGCGGCGGCACGATCGTGGGCCAGTTGCGGCGGCTCGGCTATTCGGTCGATTGGCGGCGCGAGCGCTTCACGCTCGATCCGGGCCTGAACCGCGCCGTGGTGGAAGCGTTTGTGCGCCTGCATGAACAGGGCCTGATCTACCGGGGCGAATACCTGGTGAACTGGTGCCCCGCCTCCGGTTCAGCGGTCAGCGATCTGGAGGTGGAGATGAAGGAGGTGGAAGGTCAGCTCTGGCATCTGCGCTATCCGCTCACACCCCGGCAGCATGAGGCGGGCGCGGGGGACGCGGGCGTGGGGGACGCGGGCGCCGGCCCCGATCACCTGGTGGTCGCCACCACCCGCCCCGAGACGATGCTGGGCGACACCGCCGTGGCGGTGAACCCGGCCGATCAGCGCTATGCCGCAGTGGTGGGCCGCACGATCGAGCTGCCGCTGGTGGGCCGCCGCATCCCGATCGTGGCCGATGAACACGTGGATCCGGCCTTTGGCACGGGCTGCGTCAAGGTCACCCCCGCCCATGATCCCAACGATTTCGCCATCGGCGCCCGCCACGGCCTGCCGCTGATCACGGTGATGGCCAAGGACGGCAGCATGAACGCCGCCGCCGGTCGCTTTGCAGGGCTGGATCGCTTTGAGGCCAGGAAGGCGGTGGTGGCGGCGATGGCCGCCGAGGGGCTGCTGGTCAAGACCGAACCGCACCGCCACAGCGTTCCCTTCTCGGATCGAGGCAAGGTGCCGGTGGAGCCGCTGCTGTCCACCCAATGGTTTGTGCGCACCGAGCCCCTGGCCGCCCGCTGCCGCCGGGCCCTGGAGCACGGCGAACCGCGGTTCGTGCCGGAGCGCTGGAGCAAGGTGTACCGCGACTGGCTGACGGACATCCGCGATTGGTGCATCAGCCGCCAGCTCTGGTGGGGCCATCGCATTCCCGCCTGGTTTGTGGTCAGCGAAACCGACGGCGTGATCCAGGAGGCCACGCCCTATGTGGTCGCCCGCAGCGAAGCCGAGGCGCTGGCCAGGGCGGAGGCGCAGTTCGGCGAGGCCGCCCGGGCGGCGGGTCGCCCGCTGCGTCTGGAGCAGGACCCCGATGTGCTCGACACCTGGTTCTCCAGTGGCCTGTGGCCCTTCTCCACCCTCGGCTGGCCGGGGGAGGCCGGCGCGGAGCCGGCCGATCTGGCCAGCTGGTATCCCACCAGTGTGCTGGTGACCGGCTTTGACATCATCTTTTTCTGGGTGGCCCGGATGACGATGCTGGCCGGCGCCCTGTTGTCGCACGGCGATGCCACCACTCCGGAGGCCACCGCTGCGGAGGTCTCCGAGCCGGTGGCCGCCAGCGTCGAGGCCGCCGCCGGCGCGGCAGCGCCGCAGCGGCGGCCGGGGGGCCGCGACCGCTGGATCCCATTCCAGGATGTCTACATCCATGGCCTGGTGCGGGATGAAAACAACCGCAAGATGAGCAAGTCTGCGGGCAATGGCATCGACCCTTTGTTGCTGATCGAACGCTATGGCGCCGATGCGCTGCGTTTCGCCCTGGTGCGCGAGGTGGCCGGCGCCGGCCAGGACATCCGCCTCGATTACGACCGCAGTACGGGCAGTTCCGCCACGGTGGAGGCGGCGCGCAACTTCGCCAACAAGCTCTGGAATGCCACCCGCTTTGCGCTGCTCAATCTGGGCGGCGAAACCCCGGCCAGCCTCGGTGAACCCAGGCCCGATGATCGGGGCGGATCTCTGCAGAGCGAGGATCTCTGGATCCTGTCACGCCTGACGCGTGTCAGCGGCGAAGCAGCGGCCTTGTTTGACAGCTATCGCCTCGGTGAGGCCGCCAAGTTGTTGTATGAATTTGCCTGGAATGACCTGTGTGATCAATACATCGAATGGGCCAAGCCACGGCTGGCCGGTGATGATCCAACCGCCCGGGATGGGGCCCGCCAGGTATTGGCCTATGCCCTGCAGGCCCTGCTGGTGCTGTTGCATCCCCTGATGCCCCATCTCAGCGAAGAGCTCTGGCATGCGCTCACCGCCAGCCAGGAAGACGGCTTTCTGGCGCTGCAATCCTGGCCGCAGCCCGATGGCCGCTGGCTGGATGCCGAACATGAAACCTCGTTCCAGTTCGGCATTGATGCGGTTCGTGCCATCCGCAACCTACGGGCACTTTCGGGGGTCAAACCCGCCGAGAGGCTGGTGGTGGGCATTTATTCAGAACGGCCCGAACGTCAGGCATTCATTGCAGCCAACCAACAGAAGATCATGCGCCTGGTAGGGGCGTCCGAATTGCGCTGTGATCCCGATCCGATTCCGGGCCAGTTGCTGGGGATCGTCGATAGCGATGGCCAGGTGGGCCTCACCGTGCCCCAGCAGAGCCTCGATGCCCTGCGCACCCGCCTGGAACGGGATCTGGCCAAGGCCGAGAAGGAGCTGGCCGGGCTGCAGGCCCGGCTTGCCAATCCCAACTTTGCCGACAAGGCACCGGCGGCGGTGGTGGCCGAATGTCGCGCCAACCTGGCCGAAGCCAGCGCCCAGGCTGAACTGGCGCACCAGCGGCTGGCCGATCTCGGCTGAAGGGCCAGCGCTGCGAACGCGAGCGGATTGTGTGCAGCAAGCCCCCGGGGGCCGGGATCCGGCCGGGTCCCGGCCCTGACGGCGAGGCCTGCGGGCGACAGCGCCCGCAGCGCCCGCGTTCAGGCGATCGCCTCGGCGTGGTTGATCAGCAGATGCTCCACTTCGCTGAGATCCTCATCAGCGCAGCGGCGGGCGTGCTGGAAGTCGCCGGCGGCATCCTCCAGCAGCCGTTCGGCCACTCGGTCGAGCAGATCCTCACGGTTCTCGCGCAGGAAGCTGAGCAACTCCGCTTCGATCAGGTAGCGGATGCCCTTGCCGCGCAGGCGATTGCTGCTGGCCTCGGCAATCGTGCCCTGCACCAGCTCCTTGACGAACAGCCGCTGCACCTCGCTGCTGCGCAGGAAACTCTCCATGGCATTGATGGCGCCATCCACCATCGTGCGCTCCACTTCAGCCTGATCGGCCGACAGCTTGAACTCCCATTCCAGGTGGCGTCGCTGCCAGCCCTGCCTCTGCAGATCGGGCATCACCGACTGGCAGAAGCTGTCGACACCGATCTCGTAGATGCGCTCGGCCAGCCGTTCACACCAGTCGCTGCCATGGGCGGCGAGGTTGCGCTGCACCTCATCACGGGGCACCGCATGGCCGCCGTGATGACTGTGACAGACGCCGTTGGGGCATTCCAGGGCGGAAAGTGCCATCGAAGCTGGGGAAGCACGGAACCACAGGCCTAGCCAGGGCGGAGCAGCAGTCCCTACCGCTTCAGCAAATCTGCGGTTTCCCGCCGGCCTCTGCCGCCCATCTGCATCAGGTCGGGCCTGGCGAGCCGCAGGCCCGGGCCGCTTCAAGCTGCCGGTTGCGTTGCGCCAGTTGTGCGGGAGACACGGGCACCCTGTGTGGGCACCAGCATCCCAGGCGCTGCCAGGAGCGGAGTGACCCCTGCGCTGCGGCCGCAGCCCGTGCGCCGAGTCTGAATCAGCCCTGCCGCCGCAGGCTCCCCTGCCGCCGCTGGGGCAGCTGGGGCAGCTGGGGCCGCTGCCGCCGCTGGGGTCGGGCCTCGCCTGGGCGGCCTGCCGGGCCTCGCCTGCGGCCCTCCACCGGGCTGGCGCCGCTGCTGCGAGCGGCCCTGGCCGGGGCCGGGTGGGGCCAGGCGGGGCCGGCCCTGGGCGGGGCCTGGGCCGGGACTGACTTCAGGGAACTGGGCGGAGCTGGAGCTGAACCGTCCCCATGGCATCGCCTGGTTCCGATGGGGGTGTCCGCACAAAGGCCGCGGGCACGGTTGTCGCTCAGCCCACCCTCCCTCTAATGAGAGTTTGCACTGTGGTGGAGGACCCTTGCTGACGATGCTCGTACCCCGGGAGCGAGTTTCCGGGGAACGTCGGGTGGCGGCCACCCCGGAAACCGTACGACGGCTGCGCGGCCGTGGCGTGCAGCTGAAAATCGAGACCGGCGCCGGCACCGAGGCCGGCTACGGCGATGGCGAGTACGCCGAGGCCGGTGCGGATCTGGTGTCCGGCGATGCGCTGCCCTGGGATGGGGTGGACGGGGTGCTCTGTCTGCATCCACCGGCGCAGGAGGCGCTGCAACGGCTGCGGCCCGGCAGCCTCCTGATCGGCATGCTCTCCCCCTACGGCGCCCAGACCCTGGTCGAGACCCTCTGCCAGGGGAACATCCAGTCCATCGCCCTGGAATTGCTGCCTCGCATCAGCCGGGCCCAGTCGATGGATGTGCTCTCCTCCCAGGCCAACATCGCCGGCTACAAGGCCGTGCTGCTCGCCGCCGCCGCCCTCGATCGCTACGTGCCGATGCTGATGACCGCCGCCGGCACGATTCAGCCGGCGCGGGTGCTGGTGCTCGGGGCCGGTGTCGCCGGCCTGCAGGCGGTGGCCACAGCCCGCCGCCTGGGGGGTGTGGTCTATGTCTCCGATGTGCGCCCGGCGGTGAAGGAACAGGTGGAATCGCTGGGCGGTCGCTTCATCGATCCGCCCGAGATCGCCGAGCGCCCGGCGGAGGTCGGTGGCTATGCCCGCCAGGCCAGCGAGGAGTTTCTGGCGGCGCAACGGCGCCAGCTGGCCGAGCAGCTGGCCCTGGCCGACATCGCCATCTGCACCGCCCAGGTGCCCGGCCGCACCGCGCCGCGCCTGATCAGCGAGGACATGCTCGATGGCATGCGCCCCGGTGCGGTGGTGGTCGACCTGGCGGTGGCCCAGGGCGGCAACTGCGCCTGCACCGTGCCCGGTCGCACCGTGGAGCGCCGCGGCGTGCAGCTGATCGGGGCCGATGCCCTGCCCGCCTCGGTGCCCAATCACGCCAGCGCCCTCTACGCCCGCAACATCGCCGCCCTGGTGGAGCATCTGGTGGCGGAGGAGGGCTGGAAGCTCGACCCGGCCGATCCGATCCTCGAAGGCTGCCTGCTCACCCAGGCGGGCGCCTGTCTGCGTGCCGATGTGGTGCAGCCCGCGGCGCCAGCCGCCACCACCCCGATCGCCCAACCCAATCCGACCACGAACCGATGAGCGCCTTCTCCCAGGCCCTGTGGGTGCTGCTGCTGGGCAGCCTGCTGGGCCTTGAACTGATCGGCAAGGTGCCCCCCACCCTGCACACCCCCCTGATGTCGGGGGCCAATGCCATCAGCGGCATCACCGTGCTGGCCTCGCTGACCCTGCTGCAGCAGGCCCAGGGCAACCAGGCCCTGCAGGCGATCGCCGCCCTGTCGCTGGGCTTCGCCCTTTACAACGTCGTCGGTGGCTTCCTGGTCACCGATCGCATGCTCGCCATGTTCCGCCGCAAGGGAGACCGCTGATGACCGCTCCACTCCTGCCCCCGTCGGTGCCGCTGATCCTCTCGATCCTGCGTGCGCCGTTCCCACCCCTGGCCGAGCTGCTGCCGGCAGGGCTGCTCAGCGGCGATCGCCTCGGTGATGTCTTTGATCTGGTGGCGGTGCTGCTGCTGGCGCTGGGCATCAAGGGGCTCGCCAAGGTGCGCTCCGCCCGTGGCGCCAACCAGCTGGCGGCCGCCGCCATGGCTCTGGCGGTGCTGGGTCTGCTGATCGAGATCCAGCCCGATCCGATCACCTGGCTGTGGATCGGCCTCGGCAGTGCCGCCGGCGGCCTGGCCGGCCTGCTCACCGCCCGGCGGGTGCCGATGACGGCGATGCCCGAGGTGGTGGCCCTGTTCAACGGCTGCGGAGGCCTGGCCTCCCTGCTGGTGGCCGTGGGCGTGTCGCTGTTCCAGGCCGATGGCGCCGACCTGGTCGAGCTGGTCTCGATCGCGATCTCGGTGTTCGTCGGGGCGATCACCTTCAGCGGCTCCCTGGTGGCGATGGCCAAGCTGCAGGGCTGGCTCGACACCCCCAGCTGGACCCAGAGCTCCCTGCGGCATGTGGTGAACATCGCCCTGGCGGTGCTGTCGCTGCTGGGGGCCCTGCTGCTGCCCGGCGATCCGGCCGGTCTGCCGCTGGCTCTGCTGGTGATCGGCTCCAGCCTGCTGGGGGTGGGGGTGACCCTCTCGATCGGCGGTGCCGACATGCCGGTGGTGATCTCGCTGCTGAACTCCTATTCCGGTGTGGCGGCCGCCGCCGCCGGCTTCGTGGTCGGCAGCCAGCTGCTGATCGTGGCGGGGGCCATGGTCGGTGCCGCCGGCCTGATCCTCACCCAGGTGATGTGCACGGCGATGAACCGCTCGCTGCTGTCGGTGCTGTTCGGCGGTGCCCTGGGGGCCGCCGCCGCGGTGGGTGGGGGCGGCAGCGAGGCCGGCTACACCCGCATCACCAGCTGCAGCGCCGAGGAGTGTGCCATGGCCCTGGAGAATGCCGAACGGGTGGTGTTCGTGCCCGGCTATGGCCTGGCCGTGGCCCAGGCCCAGCACGCCCTGCGCGAGCTGTCAAAGCTGCTGGAGGCCAATGGCACCGAGGTGAGCTATGCCATCCATCCGGTGGCGGGCCGCATGCCCGGCCACATGAACGTGCTGCTGGCCGAGGCCGATGTGCCCTACGAACAGCTGGTGGAAATGGAGATGATCAACCCCGAGTTTCCGCGCACCGATGTGGTGATCGTGCTCGGGGCCAATGATGTGGTCAACCCCGACGCCAAGACCGATCCCAGCAGCCCCCTCTACGGCATGCCGGTGCTGGAGGTGGATCAGGCGCGTCAGGTGTTTGTGGTCAAGCGCAGCCTGGGGGCCGGCTATGCCGGCATCGCCAATGCCCTGTTCGAACTGCCCCAGACCGCCATGGTGTTCGGGGATGCCAAGGCGGTGCTCAATGGCCTGCTGAGCGAACTGCGCGAGCTGGGGGTGGGCAAGGCCTCCGCCTCCCGCCAGAAGGTGTCAGCCTGAGCCATGGATCACGGGCCCCGGTCCCGGGGCACGTGATCCGCGGCTGTTGCTCAGGGGCTGGCGTGATTGTGCCGTCAGTCCCTGAGGCGCCGTCCTGCAACTACGCAGGGGAACGGAGGGATGATGCCGGCCCCTGGGTATTCAGTAGGCCAAGGCTTCCAAGCCCCATCAGCAGGTCCTGAATTGGGTCTGAACATGCGGGACAGCACACTAGGGCGCCGTGCTGCAGACCGGCTCGAACCCGTGCGCGACCAGAACAGCCTTGGATCAGGCGGGATTGCGGCGTGTGAAGTTGCGCAGCTTGCGCAGGGCCTTGAGTTCCACCTGACGCACCCGCTCGCGGGAGACATCCAGCTGGCGGCCGATCTCGGCCAGGGTGTGGCGCTCCTGGCCATCCAACCCGAAGCGCAGCCCGAGCACCTCCCGTTCCTGATCCGTGAGCTGACCCAGCCAGCGGCTCAGCTGTTCCTGATGCATGCCGCGCTCCACCTGTTCGAGCGGCTCCTCGCTGTTGCTGTCGGCGATCAGATCCCCCAGGAAGCTGCGGCCCTCATCGGCATTGATCGGTGCATCGAGGCTGGAGGTGCTGAGCGCCTGGCGCAGCAGGGAATCCAGCTCCTGCACCGGCATGCCGATCGCCTCGGCGATCTCCTGGCGACTGGGCATGGCGCCCAGCTTGTGGGCCAGATCCAGACTGACCTTGCGCACGGTGGCGAGGCGCTCGCTGAGATGCACCGGCAGGCGGATGGTGCGCGACTGGCAGGCGATGGCCCGGGTCATGCTCTGGCGGATCCACCAGAAGGCATAGGTGGAGAACTTGTAGCCGCGCGTCGGATCGAACTTCTCCACCGCTCGTTCCAATCCCAGGGATCCCTCCTGGATCAGATCCAGCAATTCCAGTCCCTTGCCCTGGTACTTCTTGGCCACACTCACCACCAGGCGCAGGTTCGCCTTCATCATCCGCTCCTTGGCGCGGCGGCCGACGCGGATCATCTTGCGATCCTGCTGGGAGGGCTCCTGCTGTGGGTCCTCCACCAACCTCATCATCGTCTGGACCTGATTACCCAGTTCGATCTCCTCGGCCGGGGTGAGCAGGGGTTCACGACCGATCGAGGCGAGATACCAGGTCATCGAATCACCACCCCTGCGCGTGGAGGTGCCGCCTGACCTGGTGGAAGAGACAGTCATGCACAAAAAAGAAGTGACGGCAACTATCTCCTGTCTGGCGCGGCAGGCGCCGTGTCTTTAGCAACCTTTCAGCATCTGATTGCAAAAGCACACACAAAGGCTGCGGCAGCGCTCCCTATGGCAGGGTGACTGGATGCAGATTCAGCCCCTATCTCCAGCCCAACTGATCTTCTTCAGGATTTCTCCCTGATCCAGGATCAAACCTGTCGCCGGTGCGGCGGCGGCCCAGCTGTTCGGCCACCGCCATCGGCGTGACACCACCGCGGCCCAGCCGCCTGAGGCAGCGCAGCCCCGCCTCGGCATGCTCCAGGGCCGCTGCCGCCAGCAGGCTGGCATCCAGCTCGCCGGCCCCCGACCCCGCCGCCCCTGCCGGCGCCGCTGCCGCCCCCATCGCCCCCATCGCCCCCGCCGCTGCCATCGCCTCTGCCATCGCCATCGCCCCGCGCCCGGCGGCATAGCCGGCCAGGGTGTCGCCGAGGCCGGCCCGGGCCGCCTCCGCTGCCGCCTCTCCCAGCTGCCAGAGGCGTCCATCGGCGGCCGCCACCACGCTGCGGGCCCCCTTGAGCAGCACCGCCGCCCCGCAGGCGGTCGCCGCCGCCGCCGCCGCCGCCAGGGGAGGCTGATCGGCCCATTGCGGGAACAGGCGATCGAACTCGCCGCGGTGGGGCGTGATCCAGCTGGGACCGCAGCGCTGCCGCAGCCAGTGCGCCCCGGCGCCGGCCTGGCGCTGCGCCAGGCGGTTGAGGCCATCGGCATCCAGCAGCAACAGCCCCGGGAAGGTTCTCAGTTGCTCCCACAGCTCGGCCTCACGCTCCTCCGCACGGCCTCCGGCGGGCGCGCAGTCCTCCCCCAACGCAACGGCGGCGGGCAGGCCCAGCCCCGGACCGAGCAGCAGCGCATCCAATCGCTCCAGCCGCAGCGGCACCAGCGGCGCCAGCTGCAGGGCACCGGCGGCATCGCTGGGCAGATCGGTCTCCAGCACCACATCGGGATGGCGCAGCCAGAGCGCATCCGCCATCCCGTCCGGCAGGACCGCCCGCAGGCTGCCGCAGCCCGAGGCGCTCGCCCCCGCCAGGGCCAGGGCCGCCGCACCGCGGTAGCGATGGCTGCCGCACACCAGCAGCAGCCGGCCGCGGCCGTATTTCGCAGCCGCCGGATCCAGCCGCGGCCCGGGGGCGCTGGCGAGATCAGCGGCACCCAGGACCAGGGGCGTGGCGGCTGGCAGGCCCTCCAGCAGCCGCTGCGGCAGATCCAGCGGCACCAGCTCCACCTGTCCCACCCGGGCGATCGCCGCGTCCTGCAGCAGGCCCCGCTTGCGCAGGCCCAGGCACCAGGTGAGCGCCGCCGTGGCGGCCCCCGTCCCCAGCAGCCGGCCGCTGTCGGCGCAGATGCCGGTGGGGCCATCCACCGCCACCAGCCGGCCGGGCCGCAGCCGCTGACGCGCCTCCAGCAGCGCCTCCAGCGGCTCCCCGGGGCGGCGGTTCTGGCCGGTGCCGAACAGGGCATCGATCCACAGACACGGAGCGCGCGGCTCCGGCGGCTCCGCCAGCCGCGGGATTCCCAGCCAGAGGGCATGACGCAGATGCGCCTCGGTGAGTGGTCGGTGGCGATCGAAGGGGCTCCACAGGCGCACGGGAATGCCGGCCAGGTGCAGTTCGCGGGCGATCACCAGGCCGTCACCACCGTTGTGGCCCGGTCCCACCAGCACCAGCGCCGCCGTCGTCGTCGCCGTCGCCGCCGGCTGCGACCCGGGCGGCAAAGCTGGCAGGGGCAGGGGCGGGGATAGGGGCGGGGATGGCGGGGGCGATGGCGCAACCGTCGCTGCCCCCAGCCGCACCCTCAGCCGCTGCGCCATCGCCAGGGCCGCCTTCTCCATCAGGGCCGCCACCGGCAGCCCACTGGCGAACAGCTGCTGCTCCAGGGCCGCCATCTCCGCCGCGCTGACCAGCAGATGCTCGGCATCGCGCGGGGGCCAGGCAGGGGCGGCGCTGGGCACGGCGGTGGCAGGCGGCTGGGATCATGATGGAGAGGCTGGCTGTTGCCAGCAGCCCTCTTCGCCGCCGGAGCGGCCGACTGAAGCCCGTGACCGCCTGCGCGACTGGATCGGCTGCCACACCCGCCGCTGCGGCGGTGCTGGAACGTCTGCGGGCCTGGCCGGGGGAGCGGCGGGTGGCGGTGGGCCTCTCCGGTGGTGTGGACAGCTCGCTCACGGCGGCGCTGCTGGTGGATGCGGGCTGGCAGGTGGAGGGGGTCACCCTCTGGCTGCTGCAGGGCAAGGGCGCCTGCTGCGCCGAGGGTCTGGTCGATGCAGCCGGCATCTGCGAGCAGCTGGCCGTGCCGCACCACGTGGTGGACCTACGCGCCCATTTCCAGCGGCAGATCGTCGATTTTCTGGTCGAGGGCTATGGCGACGGGGTGACGCCGCTGCCCTGCTCACGCTGCAACCGAGAGGTGAAGTTCGGCCCGATGCTGCGCTGGGCGGAGCAGGAGCGCGGCATCAACCACCTGGCCACCGGCCATTACGCCCGCATGCGGTCGCGTGATTGCGACGATCGCCGCCCGCTGCCGGGGGATGGCCGCGACCGCCATCAGCTGCTGCGAGGGCTGGATACCCGCAAGGATCAGAGCTATTTCCTCTACGACCTGCCCCAGGAGCTGCTCGGCCGTCTGGTGTTTCCGCTCGGAGATCTCAGCAAGGCGGATACCCGCGCCGAGGCCGAGCAGCGCGGCCTGCGCACCGCCAGCAAGCCCGAAAGCCAGGACCTCTGCCTGGCGGATCACCACGGCTCGATGCGGGCCTTCCTCGATGCCCACCTGCCGCCGCGCCGGGGCGAGATCGTGCTGATCGACGGCAGTGTGGTGGGTCAGCACGACGGCATTCAGCACTTCACCATCGGCCAGCGCAAGGGGCTGGGGGTGGCCTGGCGGGAACCGCTGCATGTGGTGCGCCTCGATGCCGCCCTGAATCGGGTGGTGGTGGCACCCCGCAGCGAGGCGGCCCGGGCCGACTGCGTGGTGGGCGCCGTGAACTGGCTGTCGATGGCCGCTCCGGAGCTGCCGCTGCAGGTGGCTGTGCAGGTGCGTTACCGCAGCGCGCCGGAGGCGGCCCTGCTCACCCCCCTGCCGGCCACCGACGCCGACCGCGCCGCCGGGCGCCCCCACCGCTGCCGGTTGCAATTTCAGGAGCCCCAGTTCTCGCTCACCCCAGGCCAGGCGGCGGTGTTCTACGCGGGGGAAGTGGTGCTGGGCGGTGGACTGATCCAGCCGGATCCGCTTTAGGAGTTCGCTGAAAACCCGCTCGCGGCCCGATCCAGGCTTTGGGCAGGCGTCGAGAACCCAGGCAGAGCCTGGTTCCAGTGCCATGGCGGCCGCCCGGAATCAGGCATTGTCCGAGTTTTTCAGCGAAACCTTATGTCCCGGATGTTTAGGCCCAATTCAGGACCTGCTGATGGGGCTTGGAAGCGGTGCCCTACTGGATGCCCAGGGGCCGGTATCGTCCCTCCGTTCCACTGCGTAGTTGCAGGACGGCACATTAGGCAGCCTCGCCACAACGCTGCCAGCCCGCGCGGGGCTGCTGCGGCTGACCGGGTCGGAGCAGCTGCAACGGTGGGCACAGTGCCAGCCGGCGCGGGGCTCGATGCCGTGATCGCAGGCCAGGCCTGGACGGATCAGCAGCGTGGCCGGTTCGCTCAGCCGCAGCTCATAGGACATGCGCCCGCTGCCGAGATGGGCGCCATCGCAGTACCAGCCCTGGCGGCGGTGGCCGCAGCGGCAGAGCTGATGCACCCCGGCCGGCAGCGGCAGCGGTTCGGGGTCAGGGCCAGGGCTGCCTGACAGTCCCGCCGGCAACTCCGATCACAATCGGCCTTGCTGGCGTTGACAACATTTGATCCTGTGGCGGCGGATCACGTAGCCGCCATGCTGATCTGACATTTCGACTTTGAGGCAGCCCTGGGGCCAGGGCCCGGGGCAGCGGGATCAGGCATCGGTTCAGCCACCAGGAAGCCAGCGGCCAGTCTGGGGTGAGGGCGGCAGCACCGGCACCGGCACCGGCACCGGCGACGGCGACGGGCGGCAGCGCGGGCACCAGCGGCGGGCGTGGGCGTGGGCGTGGGCGGCGGGCGGCGGCGTTCCGGTGGGCCAGGGGGGCGTGGTGCCGCAGCGCTGTTGCGGCCTGCAGCCGCCCCTTTGCGCCGCTGCGGCGTCACGGCCCCTGCCTGTTCGATCGCAGCGCTGCAGGGGCAGACTGGCGAGGCAACCGATGACCGGCGGCGGCAGCTGATGCTCGGCACGCGCCCCCCGGTCCTCTGAACAGGAATGGTCTGTCCAGCCATCGCTGGCACAGCTGCCCGCGCTGCCCGCGCCGGGCGCCGCGCCTCCCGCTTGCCGGCGGCGGGCCTGCCGGCCCGGGCTGATCCCGGCCGCCGATCACCACCGCCCCGCCCGGCGGCCCCGCTGCTGCGCATCGCCTCTTCTCTGCCATGTTCCCTGCGCCTGCCCTGACGGACCCGGCTGCCGCCGCGGTGGATCCCGCCCCCGCCCCTGCCGATCCGCCCGGCACCGATCTGTGCCTGCCCTCGCCGCTCCACTGCCCGGTGGCGGTGATCGGCCTGGGATACGTGGGTCTGCCCCTGGCGGAGCTGCTGGCCCGTCATCGCCGGGTGATCGGCTACGACATCAACGGCCGTCGGCTGGCGGATCTGCGCCAGGGCCTGGATCGCACCCGTGAACTGACCAGCCGCCAGCTGCAGCAGGCCCTGGCCGCGACCGGCACGCGCGGGCTGACGCTGAGCAGCAACGGCTCGGATCTGGCCGCCGCCGATGGCTTCATCATCACGGTGCCGACGCCGATCGATCAGGCGCGACGTCCCGATCTGGCGGCCCTGCGCCAGGCCAGTGCCCTGGTGGGGCGAGCGCTGCGGCTGCGCCCGCGGGACGCTCAGGCCGCCGTGGTGATCTATGAAAGCACCGTCTACCCGGGTGCTACAGAAGAGGTCTGTATTCCGATCCTGATGCAGGAAAGTGGCCTGCGCGTCAATGCAGACTTCGGGGTGGGCTATAGCCCGGAACGCATCAACCCGGGAGATCGGCAACGACCGCTGGAGTCGATCGTGAAGGTGACCAGTGGCTCCACGCCGCTGGTGGCCGGCTGGGTGGATCAGTTCTATGGCTCGGTGATCAGCGCCGGCACCTACCGGGCCGCCAGCCTGAAGGTGGCGGAAGCGGCCAAGGTGATCGAAAACACTCAACGTGATCTGAACATCGCATTGGTGAATGAATTGGCCATGATCTTTGATCGGGTTGGTATCGACACCCTCGATGTGCTGGAGGCGGCCGGAAGCAAGTGGAACTTCCTGCCCTTCCGGCCCGGACTGGTGGGTGGCCATTGCATCGGCGTCGATCCCTACTACCTCACCCACAAGGCAGAAGAGCTGGGCTATCACCCCCAGGTGGTGCTCTCCGGCCGACGCATCAACGATGGCCTGGCCCACTGGCTGGCGCAGCGGCTGCTGCGTGCCATGGCCCAGCGCGGCCAGAGGATTCAGGGGGCCGCAGTGCTGGTGCTGGGGGTGACCTTCAAGGAGAACTGCCCGGATCTACGCAATACGCGTGTGCTCGATCTGATCGATGAACTCAGACGCTGGGGCTGCCGGATCACGATCGTGGATCCCTGGGTCGATCCAGACGAGGCCGGAATGCGGCTGCAACACGCGGTGCAATCCAGTCCGCCGGCGCAGCAACGGTTTGCCGTGGTGGTGGCGGCGGTGGCCCACGCCCAGTTCCAGCGATGGTCGGCGGCGCGCTGGCAGAAGCTGCTGGCCCCTGATGGGCTGCTGATGGATCTCAAGGGAGTGATCCCCCGCCAGCTCAATCCGATCCGCCTATGACCCTGCACGATCCAAGAGCTCTGCCGCTGGCCGCCCGCCCCGATCTCTGGCGCCCAGGCCGGGATCCGGCGCGGCAGTGGCTGGTGATCGAGCCGAACCGCAGCCAGAGCCACTACTGGCGTGAACTGTGGTGCTATCGGGAGCTGTTTGCGATCCTGGCCTGGCGTGATATCGCAGTTCGCTACAAGCAGACCTGCATCGGTGTGGCCTGGGCCCTGATCCGGCCGCTGTTGACGATGGTGGTGTTCACCGTGATCTTCGGGAAACTGGCCAAGTTGCCCAGCGATGGCAACGCCCCCTACGCCGTGCTGGTGTTTGCGGGGATGCTGCCGTGGCAGTTCTTCTCCACAGCCCTGAGCAGCTGTGCCGAGAGCCTGATCGCCAACAGCAATCTCCTGACCAAAATTTATTTTCCGAGAATCATTATTCCCGCCGCTTCGATCATTACCAGTGCCGTTGACTTCGGCTTCTCTCTGCTGATTCTGGCGGCGCTGATGCTGTGGTACCACTGGTGGCCCAGCTGGCGACTGCTCAGCCTGCCGCTCTGGATCGGCATCGCCGTTGCGGCCAGCATCGGCACCGGCCTGTGGCTGGCAAGCCTGAATGTGCAATACCGTGATTTTCGCTATGTGGTTCCATTCCTGTTGCAGCTCGGTCTGTACGTAAGTCCGGTGGGCTTTTCCAGCGCCATTGTCCCCACCCACTGGCAGCTGTTGTTCTCGCTTAATCCGATGGTGGCGGTGATCGAGGGATTCCGCTGGGCCATCCTTGGCCGCGGCGCCTATTCCCCGGGCCCCGGTTTCTGGTTATCGATGCTGGTTGTTGGGCTGCTGCTGTATTCAGGGGTGCGCAGATTCCGCCGGGTGGAACTGCAGCTGGCGGATGTGATCTGAGCCTATGGGAGCATCAGATGTGGTTATTCGCGTGGAGAATCTTGGCAAGAAGTATGCACTCCACCATCAGCCACCGCAGCGCTACCGCGCCCTGCGGGATTCGATCAGCCAGCGGGCGAAAGCCACCGCACGCCTGCTCAACCCCTTCACCCTGGCGGCCCAGCTGCAGCGCGCCCAGCGACAGGCCAATCGCGAACAACAGGCGGCCATAGAAGAGTTCTGGGCGTTGAAAGATGTGAACTTTGAAATCCAACGAGGCGAGCGAGTGGGCATCATCGGCCGCAATGGAGGCGGCAAGAGCACACTGTTGAAGATCCTCAGCCGCATTGTTGAACCCACCACCGGGCGGGTGGAGATCCGCGGTCGCGTCGCCAGTTTGCTGGAGGTGGGAACCGGCTTCCATCCCGAGCTGAGCGGCCGCGAAAACATCTATCTCAATGGCGCAATCCTTGGTATGTCGCGGCGTGAAATACAGCTCAAGTTTGATGAGATTGTGGCATTTGCTGAGATGGAGCAGTTTCTTGATACGCCGGTGAAGCACTACTCCAGCGGCATGTATGTGCGGCTGGCCTTTGCCGTGGCCGCCCACCTGGAGCCCGAAATACTTGTGGTCGATGAAGTGCTGGCGGTTGGTGATGCAGTATTTCAGGAGAGATGCATTGGCAAGATGTGGACGGCTGCCGAGAACGATGGCAAAACCATACTGGTGGTCAGCCATTCGATTGCGATCATCCAATCGATCTGCAATCGCATCCTCCTCTGCCAGCAGGGCAGAGTCCAATGGCATCACGAGGTCGCCGCCGGCATCGCTGCCTATCAGCAGTCGTGCAGCCTCGGCCCCGGCAATCGGAAGCCATCGCCGCCCCGCGCTGCAGCCGCCGCCCAGTCGACGGCGATCCGCAGCCTCTGGCTGGAAGACCGCGATGGCAGGCCGGCGGAACGCTTCGCGATCGGCGATCCGATGCTGGTCCGGCTCGAACTGTCGCTGGCATCGACCCCTGGCTCACGCCAGAGGCTGATCCCGGGCTTCGGGATCACGGATGCCGCCGGGCAGCGCCTTGCCACCTTGAACGGCTTCCTGCTCAAGCCAATCAGAAGTGGCCCAGCAGATCCGGAGATCATGACCGCGAAGCTATGGATTGAATCGCTGCCCTTGGTGCCTGGAATCTATTGCCTGGATATCTCCCTGGCCGATTCCCCCACCTCCATGCTCGCCGTTTTCCCGGACTCGATTCGCTTTCGCATCGATGAATCTGACTACTACCAATCAGGATTTCTGCCCGGTCACGGCCAGGGGCCGCTGCTGATCCGCGCCCAGCTCAGCCTGGCCTGATCCCGGCCGCCTCCAGGGCGGCGATGCAGGCCGCTGGCAGCGCTGCCGCTGCGAGCTGGCTCGCGGCGCTCGCCCGTACCCCGCCGTCTGCAGTCGGGTCCGGCTGTGACCACTGCGGCGGCCACAGAGATGTCAGCTGTCGTTGATCTGGCTTCCTGGCAGGCTGAGCTGTGGCGAATTAGAGCCTTGATCCAGGCAGATGATACTACACACCCCAGTCGTATCTGTGATCACGCCTACCAGGAACCGCTGGGCGTTGTTGCAGGAGAACCTGCAGTCGCTGCAGGCGCAGACCCTGCCTGCCTGGGAGCACATCATCGTCGATGACGGCTCCTCCGATCGCACCGGCGAGCAAGTTGCGGCTCTGCAACAGATTGATGCGCGTTTTCGCTATCTGCCTCGCCGCGGTGCCACGGCTGGGGCCAGCGCCTGCCGCAATCAGGGTCTGCTCGCGGCACGGGCCGATCTGATCGTATTTCTCGATTCTGATGATCTGCTCGATCCGGGTTGTCTGGAGCGGCGCGTTGCCGTGATGCAACACAATGCCGATCGGGAGCATCTCACTTTGGCGATGAGCATTTATGCCTACGCATCTGTGACATGAGTATTTATGCTCAGGGAGAATTGCAAAGAAAACAGAGAAGATGGGAGGGCGGTCCACCCTCCCCTCTTCTCTGTTTTCTTTGCAATTCTCCCTGAGCAGAAATACTCATGTCAAAGATGCGTA
>Ga0172372_10005768_pt1 | contig 17103 bp, 11 predicted proteins | sample LakKiv5m_2_FD_114544 | JGI IMG/M metagenome (GOLD analysis project Ga0172372, IMG submission 114544) | Freshwater microbial communities from Kabuno Bay, South-Kivu, Congo - kab_092012_9.5m | ecosystem: Environmental > Aquatic > Freshwater > Lake | place: Democratic Republic of the Congo...
ATTTGCGCGCCGGGCTTTCCGACGAGCAGCGCGTGGTGGTTGAAACCTGGGGGCGCGGGCTTGCCGTCGTGGCCGGCGCCGGATGCGGCAAGACCACGACTCTCACCATCAAGGTGGCGGAGCTGTTGCGCCGCAATCCGCAGGCCAAGTTTGCCGCCGTGAGTTTTACCGACAAATCCGCCACGGATCTGCGCGCCAAGCTCTCGACGCGGCTTTCCGATCTCAAGCTGGTGGATCCGGCCAATCCGCTGGCCGGGCACTGGGTCACGACCATTCACGGCCTCTGCGCGTCGGTGCTGCGGGAGCATCCGCGCGAAGCAGGGCTTGACGGCGAGGAGACCATGCTCTCCGAGCCCGAGGCGCAGCTCCTCTGGAATCGGGCGCTCGATTCGCTTTGGAGCGATGCGCTGCCCGAAGCACAGGCCCGGGATCTGGATCTTTTGCTCGAGCGCGAGACGCAAGAAGCGATCTCCGACGGACTGCTTCCGCGGTTGCGCAATCTGGAGGCCTATGGACTTCTCGAGCGGCTCCTTGCGTCCCCGGTCCCGCAGGAAGCCGCGCTCGGCCGCCTTGGCAGGTATATCATCGACAAGTACGAACGGCTCAAGCGCCGTCGCGGGATGCTTGATTTCAATGATCTCGAGCGCGGGGCCGCACGCGTGCTCGCCAAGCCGGAAATCCGCGCCTCCTATCAGGCTCGTTTCGAACTCGTGCTGATCGATGAGTTCCAGGATACCAATCCGCTGCAGGGTGATATTCTCTGGTCGTTTGCGCGCCCGGACCAAAGCAATCTCTGCGTGGTCGGGGACCCCAAACAGTCCATCTACCGGTTTCGTGATGCGGATGTTTCCGTGTTCGAGGAGTTCTGCGCCCGCCTCTCGCAGCCGGGCGAGGGCCCGCTGGTGCTGACCCGGAATTTTCGTTCGCGGCCGGGAATTATTCGCGCCGTGAATGAGATCTGCCGCCCGATTTTCGAGGAGTCCGCGTTGCGCTACGACGCGCTTGAGGCTGGTCGCGAAGAACCCTCCGCCGGCGAAGAGACCGTCCTCCGGCTCAACCTTGCGGAACCCGCCCAACTGGCGCTCTGGCTCAGGCAGGAGATGGCGGCGGGAAAGCGGCTCGGGGATTTTTGTTTGCTTCTGCGCACGATTCGCAATCAGGGGCAGAAATGGTTGCAAGCGCTTGCGCAGGCCGGGATCCCGCTTGCGGTTTCGAGCGGGGGGCTGTTCTGGGAGGACCCCCGGGTGCGGGAGATGGTGGCGTTCCTCAAGTGGTGGGTCAACCCCGGGCACGCGCTTTCAGGGGCGGTTTTTCTGCGTGCTCCCTGGCTTGGTATATCAGACGAGACACTGGACCGGTGGCGCGAGCAGGACGCGACTTTTCGGAGGCCTTTTCTGGAGTCGGATCATCCCGTGGCGCGGAGACTCGCTGGATATCAAACGGCACCGGTGCGTCCGGCGGAGCTGCTTCTTGCCCTGGCCCACGAAGAGGGCGTGGAGGCGGAACTGGGGCCGGCGCTCCTGGGGCTTTGGCACCGCGCGGAGGAGCTCTCCTCGCAGGGCAATGACCTGCACTCGGTGGTTTCGGATTTTTCGCGTGCAGTGGAACGGGGAAGGCGGGATCGCGATGTGCCGCCGCCTCGGGGCGGCGGGAGTCTCACCGTGCTCACCATTCACGGCTCCAAGGGTCTTGAATTTCCACACGTGTTGCTGGTGGATTTCCCGGAAAAAGCCATTCCGCATCGGGATTACCCGCTTCTGTATTGGGATCGCGCCCGCGGTGCGCGACTTGCCCCGCGGCTTTCTTCCGGAGAGCGTGACAAGGAGGATCCGGTCGAGCAGGAGTGGCGTGAGCTCGAAAAGAAGCTTGCGCTCGCCGAGACGAAGCGCCTTTTCTATGTGGCGCTGACCCGCGCGCGCGAGCGCCTCGTGCTCGTGCATCGCAACACTCCCGTGGAACATGAGGAAGAACCCAAACCTTCACGCCCCAAAAAGGACGCGGAGCCAGGAGACGCTTTGGGACAGGATTTCTGGCGTGGCTGGGTGACCTATGGGGAAATGATATCACGCGAGGGGCGCATTCTTCGCGATCTGGAGAGTTCCGCAGAGTCTGAGTCCGCGGATGGAGGAGCGCCGCGGGAGGCTGTAGCCCCATCCGTCCTTGCGGACAGGCTTGTGCTTCCGGTTCGGAAAGTTCGCCCGCGGCACAGTGTGACCGAGTGGTCGTTGCTTGCGCGCTGTCCGCGGCTTTTTTCCTGGCGCGTGCTCGAGCGCCGGATTCCCACCCGGCAGGTTTCATGGACCGGCGGGCAGATGGACTTCGATCGCGCCCCCTCCGAGGAGGACTCGGAGCTCTCGCAAAAAGAGCTCGGTACGCGCGTCCACAAGTGCCTGGAGCTGCGCGATTGGACTGGGCTTGCCCGGCTCGAAGAAGAAGTGGGTGCCGAGCGGTTCCTCGCTCAACCGATTTTGGACTGGGCCATGCAGGCTCCGGAGATGCTGCCCGCAGATGCAACTGCGGGGCGTCGGGTCTGGAATGAACTCAGTTTTGAAATGCCGGTGGCGGGCGAAGTCCTCGTGGGTGCGATCGACCGATTGATATCATGTGACGAGGGTGCACTGCAGGTGGTGGATTTCAAAGTGACTCGCAGCCCGAAAAAGCCCGCGGATCTGCTCGAATCCTATCGCACGCCCATGGAACTTTATGCCTGGGCGGTGGGCCGGTTGGATCCTGCCGCTCGGGGACGTATTTCCGCACGTTTGGTCGCATTTTCGAAAAAGAACGTTCAGGTCGTCGATGTCCCGTTGCCTGCCGCAGCCGAAGAGCTCGAGCGTAAAATCGATTCGCTCGCGCGCAAGGCGGCTGCAATCGTTGCGGGCGCCGAGCCCGCGCCCCCTCTGCCTTCCCGTCATTGCGGAGTGTGCGAGTACAGGTCGGAGTGCGACGCCGGCCGCACGCAGGGCTAGCGCCCCTTCATCCAGTCGGCGACCGGTTTGAAGACGCCTTCTTCCGTCCCTCGGCCGCCCAGAATGTCCAGATGGCCGGCGGCCTCCATCACGCGGTAGGTGATATCCCGTGCGCGTCCTTTCTCACGGGAAAGCTCATAACCGTGAGTCCGGATCTGGTGGGCGCTTGCAAGCCGATCCCGATTTCCGGAGATCAGGAGCTGCGGAATCTGCATGGCAGTCGGATCCCGGCGCACAAGCGAGTAGTCATAGGCCGGGACTTCGCATCCGAGCCGGTGAGGGTGGTAGCTGGTGCGGCGTCCGCATTGTTTGGCATTGGCGACTTGTTCGAGGAGTTTGGGGCTGATGGATTCCATACCGTCCTCGAGGTGGGAGCGGACCATCTCGGGATCGGTGTTGGGCGCATAGAAAAACATATTGAACACGGGGCTGCCGATCAGGTGGTCCGAGAGATGGCGGTAGGCGCGATCGAGCTTGTCACCGACAAATGGGATATCACCGAGAGGAAGCGAGACGAGTTCCTTGAGCCAGCCGAGCGGAAGGGAGTGCAATCGGGGAATGAACCAATAGAGGGGTTCCGTCCGTGCCAGGAGCTCGAGCTCGTAGTTGGAATGGTAGTAATCCTCTTCCGTTCGGAGCGGATCGTTCTTCCAGTTTTCGAGGCGATTTTCCCACTCCAGGCCATAGACACCGGCCACGGTGACCAGTCCCTTGATCCTGAGTCGGCGGGAAGCTGCCTTGATCGGATTGGGGATGACGCCTCCGAATCGATCAAATTCAAGGCCCGCAAGCCAACCGTCCATGACCCAGGCTGCGAGGCTGTGGCCGACGATGAAGGGGCGCTTTTTGGTGATATCAGCCACATGGTCGACCAGTGCCGGGAAATCATCCACGGCGTAATCCTCGACCGTCCAATGGTGGGGACCGGGGGGCGTTTCGCTCTCAAATTCCGGTGTCCCTGCATTCCTGAGGTTTCCGACCCAGACATCATATCCTCGGGAATGGAGGTATCGGGCAAAGCTGTAGGGCTTGAGTCGGGAGTCGAGCCCGCGGTCGTTCTGTGAAAGCCCATGCACGAGAAGAACGGGCTGCGCCCCAGGACGGGGGTAGCGTTTCAGGGCGAGACGCAGCGGGAGCGGATCGGGGAGCTCGGCGTCTGCATGCCCCTCGAGAGATCGAGGATGGTACCAACTCAGGGCTTCCTCGCGCACAGGTTCGATCTCGATGCTGGCCCAGGCGGCGGGGTCTTTTTCCCATTCGGCCTGGGCGGTCGGTGCGAGGCAAAGGAGACCCCAAGCGATCGCAAAAACGGGAGGGGTGACAAGTTTTTGGCAAAAAAAGGCTAAAAACGGGCTTTTCGCTGCAGGAGTTGAGAATCTGTTCATAATCGGAATTTCCCCCCGGAGTTCCGCGCATGTTAGTTTCGAATCAGGTCGGACGGTTCAGACCGTCAGTTTTCACCGGCGCGTCCGGATCGTCAACCACGGAAGAGGCTCAAGTCTCGGGAGATCGTTCGTCATGGGTCGAGATTCGGATTCTGAAAAGATGCCGCTGCCTGCGACTGTTCCGGCCCCCAGGGCGTGGTCCGATCGGGCCGGTACTCGATGGGCCGTTCCCGTGGGGGATCGCGAGCTCTTGTCCCAGTTGGCGCTTGCCCTCTGGTGGGATCCGTTGCTTGCGCGAAACAAAGGTTGCGAGGCGCTGGCCGCTGCCTCCCTCGGAGAGGAACTGCCCGAAGTCATGATCGAGCGCGCAAGTGCGCTCCTTTTGACTTGGTGCGAGCAGGAGGAAGGAGATGCCGGCGCCCCCAAAGTGGGACTTCAGGGCGCGTTCTGGAGGCTGCCTCCCAAGGCGCGCTTCGTGCTTGCGGTTTTACATGGGCCGTACCGTTGGTCTTGGCGTCGGACGGCTCGGGTTTTCGGGTGGGCGGCGAGCTTCGAGACCGGAAATACGGCGAGTGCGGAAAAAATGAAGGAGCTCTCGGGCGAGCTCCTGGATCTGGTGGCTCGCTTGGCCTGGAGTTCGCGGCTGGAACTCGCTTGGGAACTCGGCCTGGGCTATCCCTCGGGCGGCGGTTCGACTGATATCACACGGAGCTGCCCCGAACTGGACGCCCGCGCTCCATGGACGCAGAAATTTTTGGACGAGGAAATGCAGTCTCGGGAAGCACTTTTCCTTCAGAATCACCTCATGATTTGCCGCTCCTGTCGAAGCGCACTCGAGGCTGCCCGCAAAGTTTTTCATGGAGTGGATGCGCATGTGCGTGGCCTGCTCGGAGAGAGCCGCTCCCGGACGGATGGAACTCCGCTGGGGCGGGAGGCGCTTGCAAGTGCGTTCCGGCAAGTGCTCGAGGGGCGGAGACGTTTGCTGCATCCGGCTTCACTGAGTTTCTTGGAGTCCCTGCGCGTGCATCTGGCCCGGCCTGAGAACTGGATGCTTTGGCTCGGGTCTCTTCTGTTGCTGATTGGCGCCGCGTGGCTTTCTTGAACCCCCTCTGAAAGCGCTGCCTTCAGAAGCCCCGGCGCGGGGGGAGGAACCGCACACCCGCGCCATTTTCGAGTCGAAAACTGAAAGTCCAGCCCATGTGCAGCAGACCGTCTTTTTCGAGGAGTTCGCGCGGTGGATTCGGGAAACGCTCGAGTTTGCGCCAGGAATCGAGCACGGCCTGGTCGAAGGCATTCACCCCGGCCGAATCAAAGATTCGCAGATCCCGCAGGTTGCCCCGCTCGTCGAGGATCACTTCCACCTTGGTGATATAATCTCCGGGCGCAAGCCGGTTCTGGCGGGGGACTTCCCGTGCCCGACTTTCCCAGAGCGGGCCGATGGATTCGTAGATGCGGGAATAGAATGAATAGAAGCGGGACGAGCGCGTGTTGAGCAGGTTTTCCGCCCCTTCGGCCAAGCCGTCGTCGAGGAGATTCTGGCGGGCTCCCGGCTCCGTCCCCGGTCCCGAACGGCGGTCAGGCGCCTGTCTTGGTCCTCTTCTTCCATTCAGGCCCGGGAGTGCCACTCCGAGTTTGGAGAGCGGCGGGACCTTGCCACCGGCATCCGGGCGCGGAACCGTCGCCGTATTTTGGCGCGCGCGAGTCTCCTTCTTCACTCTTTGATTGCGGCTTGAAATCGTGTCGGCATCCTTGAACTGCGGGTCCTCGGCTTCGGTCGGAGTCTTGTCGATGAGCAGGCGCTTGGCGTCCGCGGATCGAATGCGGTCGCGGAGGCGGGACAGCTCCTCCGGGGAGAGCGTGGAGACTTCCGCCCGTCGCGGTCGGGCGCCGCGCAGGGCAAGTTCGCGCAGGAGCCCGGGAAGAAAGTGAAAAAACAGAATGTGCAGGAGCAGCGTCAGAAGCAGCGGAAAAAGCCACCGTTTGAGGTGAGATCCCGCGGGAAGGACGTCAGGACGGGACAGCGTCTGCGGCAGGCCGGAAGCGGGTGACATTCGGATCGATTATCCGCAATCAGCGTAAACCAGGGCGCGGACTCCGGCAAATTCCGCTTGGTCTCAACCGGCTTGTTTCAGTGCGTTGGGAAGCGCCGAGGTCAGCTGGGGCAGAGTCCGCGAAAGGAATTCGACGATCCTTTCGAGGACCCGTGTCGCCGCGGGCTCGAGCTGCGGGTTGGGAGACTGCGAGCCCGGAGGCGTGCCTTGCGAATGGCGGACGACCAAGGCCGCCCCGAGCGGGCGGAACGAATCTGACGAGCCTCGCTGCGCCCGGTGGGAGTGACAAGTGATGCCGGGCAGCGCACTGAGTGCGGCAAAGGACAAATCGAGGCGCCTGGTCTCTGTCACAGCGGGGTCTCCATACAGCAGCGGATCCACCCGCGTAAGGTGGTCCAGGCCGGCTTCGGACTCCTGCCAGATTTCAAGCAGGAACTCAGGATTCGCCGCTTCGACGATTTCAGCGGCGAATTCAAAAAGCTTGCGAGCAACCGCGCGCTGGGCCGCCAGGGTAAGGTCGGAACTGCGCGTGTCGCCCAGTCCTTCGCCGGCCTCGATCAACCATTCTGAAAAAAGCCAACGGAGTTCGAATTCCGAGAGCTCTCCGTGCTTGCGGATATGCTGGACGGGGCCGATCGCATTCTGCGGAAGGTCCTCGATATCCACTATTTCGCTGGTTCCGGGACTTGGAGTGGCCGTCGCCGGGGAGAAACTCGGGCTCAGTTGACTGAGGAATTGCCTGGCATCCGGCCGTTGAGGTTGCGCGGGCCGCATTTTATCCGGCGATACCGGGCGCACGCGCATGACGTCTTCGCTTCCCTCCTCGATGGCTGCGTCGAGTCTCGGTTCGATGAGGGGGGCCCGGCCCGAGTCGTAAGTGATATCCATGAGCATCTCGGAGCGCGCGATGAAGCGCAAACCCACCAGCGTGGCGTCGGTTCCGAAACCCTCGAGGAGCGCAAGGAGGGGAAAAGAGCCGCTGAAGCGCCAGAGCCCGTTGTGCATCCAAGGCTCGGTACCGTGGGTCACCCAGCGAAAGCGGCTTTGTAGAAACTCTTCGGGGTCGAACCCCGGCCCGGCACCGGCTACGGGTTCCTTGCGGAAGCGCCATTCCCACCATCCCGCCTCCTGGTCGTGGGGGGGCTTGTGGCAGCTGAGCGGCGCGGGGATCTGATACCAGCCTCCGAGCGAGGGCGGAGGACCTTTGAGGGCCACACGCCACTTCGTAGCCACCTTCTGCGGCTCCGTCCCCCGGATACGGGGCGATACCCAGAAGTCGGCGTCGTGATTGAGGGGGGCGGTGTGACGCACGCGGACAGTCTGGGCGTCGGTTTTTTCGGGTGGTGATTTTGCGGGCAGAACCAAGGGGGCCAAAGCCCCTTCCGTCTCCAACCTGAGGTCCTCCTCGCCTGAGAGGACTTTCATCGCATCCGTCAGGCGGGTGACCCAGTGCTCCTCGGTTTGCCAGTCGTCGGTCGAGCCAATCTCATGGAATCCATATCGGGATACGCTGGTTGCAAGCTTCTTCATATCGGCTGCGAGAAGCAGGAATACCCGGGCCGAACCCGAGGTGATCCTCTTGGCGAGCAGCTTGCAAATGGTCACTTCGTGCACGAGGTCTTCGCGCGTCAGGCTTGCGCAGACCACCAGGATTCGTGGCGAGAAGGCGGCGAGTTCCACTGTTTCTTGGACGGTGGTGGAGATCGCCACGTTGACGCCCACGCGCCCCGCCGCACCTTTGATCCTCACCCGGTGGGCTTCGGGCACGCTTTCTGATATTACAATGGAGAGCGCGTTTTTCGTCTTTTCGCTCGGGTTGGAAGAATTCATGCGGCCTGCTCCTCTTCGGCGGGCGGAGCGCTTTTCGAAAAGGTCTGAAACAGCGCAGGGTGGAAGAATTCCGGAAAGTTGCCCGCACTTTCGTGTTTCTCAAGCACGCTCAGGCTCTTGCGGTGGGTGCGTGCGATTCCATCCCAGCGTCCCTCCGCAATCGTGAGCAGCAGGTCCGCCATGCAGAGGAATTGCGCTGATTCTTCGACATGGAATCCGCGCAGGGCTTTGGGGAATCCGCGTCCGTCGAATTTTTCGTGGTGCTGCCGAAGGATTCGGACCGCTCGTTTGGCGAGATCGCGGAGTTCGGGTGCGACCGAGGTTTCCAAAAGCAGGCAGGAAGCTTCGACATGCCGGGCATAGTCGGTCGCGTCCCCCGGTGTCTGAAGGCGCATCGGCGTGAGCGCCACTCGCGCGGATACGGTGGAAAGTCCGGAGTCGTGGGCGAGTCCGGCAAGGGCGAGTTCGGCCAGAAGCGGGCGGTGCAGTCGGCTGCTCAGAATGGCAATCAGCACCGACCACGAAGCGACTCGCAGGGAGTGGGCACCGGGATTGAGGCCGCAAAGCTTTCGCCAGAGCGGGTTCAATCCCGGTGCGACGTCCTGGAGACACTCATGGATGAAGTAGCCGACCGATTCGGTGATCAGGTTTTCGGCGATGGCCTGCTGCTCGGAATCTTTGGCTGAAAATGAAAAATGAAGGAGCGCCTCGGCGGAATCGCGGGAGAGCTTGAGGCGCAATTCCCGGGGGAACTCCGATCGTCCTTTTTCAGAGAGCAGGAGGCTCCAGAGGTGGGACCAATCCCGGGCGCTTGCCTTCTTTTTTTCACCGCCGGGCACCGGTTTCCCCGCACCGTCGGCGGGCGCGATCGAGCGGAAGAGAGTCTGGATTTCTTCGGTGGCATTGGCGGGAGCTCGTGCGCCGGAATTGGAGCTGCCTCCGCCCACGAGCAGACTCACAGCCTGCACGATGGACATATCAATTTCATCCTGGCTCGCGGACGCGCCCCAGTCGGAGGTGGCGGAGAAAGCTTGATCCCTCGCGGAGTCGGCCGGGGCTGGGGCTGCAGCTGCTGCGGGGGCGGTCGCGGGTTTCGAGCCCGGATTCTGCGATCCTGTCGCAGCCGACTTGCCCAGGCCGATCAGCCATTGGCGGAAACGCGGCACTTCTGTCTTCAAAATCCAGATGCAAGTCATCTTGGCTTCGGTCAGGCGCTTGAGTTCGGTCGCGGTGAGTTTGTCGCCTGTGTGGCGCCAGAGTGCCAGGGTCTTGTTCTGAGCGAAATAAATGAAAAAGTGGACCGGAATCGGGATCGCGCCCGGCAGAGCTGATATCGGAATCTGGACATGGGTTGCATCGGGCGGAGGAGTGGAGGCTGGTTTCGCTGCCGGTTTCATGCCGCATCCCCCGGTTTCCGTCCCGTGGCGTCGGCCGGGACTGCCGGGGCCTCCAGGTTGAGGCGTTGGAATTTACCCAGCACTGCGCCGAGTTCCGAGAGCCAAGTCTTGTGACGGAGGTCCACGGATCGCAATCTCGTCCTGATTTTCATCACGTCTTCCGGTCGGAGTTTCCGGTAGGACGCCTCGCGGATCGCGCGCTGCATATCACGGATCTGCAGCGCCGAGTCCTCCAATCGGTCGCGGACGGCCCCGATGAGTGACTCGATATCAGGTGCCCGCAGGGCGGGTTCGGTGTTCTCGCCGACTCCGCCCTCGCGCATGCGCTCGATCACGCGGAGCAGCTCGGAAGTTTTCTTTTCCAATTCATGGATCCTGCCGTCCGGACTCGTTCCCGCAGTCGCGCTCCCGGACGGCGAGGGGCTCGTTTCCAGCCGGTTTCCCGGCGCTGACGGAAACGGGCGAGGGTTCGAAGTCGGCGCGCAGCCGCGGCCTTCCGCCGAGAATCTCAGTTCGAGGGGTTCGATCAAGAGCGTGCGCATTTCCCGGGGATGGGTCACCGAGGGCATCGAGGGCAGGAAGCCCGCGACGATTTCGATTCGGGCTCCATCCTCGTGGTGCTGCACCCGGAGGAAGTCGCAATTGGACTGAATCACGGCCTGCGTGTCGGGTGACAGATCATCGGGCCTGCGCCACCAACTCTCCAGAAGATCACGTTGACTCCAGGCGGGTAGATCCCAGGTCAATCGGAGGGCAAGGAGGCTTGGAGACAGGCTCATCTGGAAGCGAGCCACTTCCGCGCGCGCTGCCGTGGCCTGGAGCTGGCTCAACTCTCCCGCTCCCGGGCCTTCTTCGTGGATCAAGGTCCAGAGTGCGAGCACGCAGCGTCGGAGTTGCGGAATTCTCCCGGCCCAGCCGCTTGAGGGCAGTTCCGGGTGAGCGAGGATGCGGTCCAAACTGTTTCCGGCGGACTCTCCTGCGCGCCACGGGAGATCCCAGACGGGAGGCGCAGGAGCGCGATGGAGCTGCGCTCCGTGGAGGTGTGATATGCCTCCGCGGCGGGCGTCGTCGGCGAGCGTCATCACGAGTGGAATGCTTTCTTCCGGAGGGAGTCGATGGAAATCAAAAAGAGAAAGTCGCGAGCGGTTGACCGGAAGTTCTAGCTGTTCGGGTGAGAGCGGCTCACCGATATAGCCCGCGACGACAGGCCCGCGGAGGCGCTGGGCTCCGAAAAACGCATCCACACGGGTCCACTCGAGCGCCCGCTTCCACGGGAGCAGCACGAGCGCAGGATGCAGCGCCTGGATTCTCTCGAGGAGCAGATCCTCGGTGATGGTTTTTTGGGGGAGGATTTCGACGGGAGCCTGTGCCTTCAGTCGCAGGAGCGTGCGGTTCACGATCTGCGCGCGTTCGCGCGAGAGTTGCTCGTCAGGAGCGAACAGGATCTTGCCGGTTTGCGGAGCTGCGGGATTCTGGCTCATGTCTTCATCCTCCTTTCCGGATGGTTCGTTGCAGGTCTGCGGTTTTCGTCAGGTAGTTGACGAACAAACACAGGGACGCACGGACCTTCCCGCAGGTGGATCGTCCGAATGGAGGGAAAACTTGAGGGCTCCGGTGTGCGAAAGCACGCAAGGCTTGAATGCTCCTGCCGGCTGCAGCTAGACTGTGGGCACCATGGCGAAGCTCCCTGTCTCCACTCTGCGCCTGAGGATCCTCGCTTCCGTCATTGCTCTGGCGGGCCTCTCGTTGTTTGCTTCCACGGCCAGCGTGTTTCGCATTTCGGAAGTGAATCGTTCTCTGGATGCGATCAATTCGGTCGCGGTCCCCTTGGGCAAGCAGTTCCTTCAGCTCGAAGCCGATACGGAGGTCTTTCGTCGCGAGGTGGAACGACGTCTGGGTCGCAATCATTGGGATCAGGCGCGATGGTCGCCCAAGCCTGTGCCCGTCTGGCTGATCGAAGTGCTCCGGCAGGATCTGGCCCGCATGGAGCAGGCGGTGATTTCCGAACAGCCATGGACGGACCGGCTTTCCAAACAGCGTTGGCGGGCCTGGGTGCGCTCGGTGCGCGAGGGTTTTGATCGGCTCTCGATGCTGAGCGAGAAGCTCAGGCTGGCGATGGAGTCGCGGGATCTTCCGGTGATGGAAGCGGCATGGTCGGATTTTTCTCCGGCGCTGGAAGAGTGGACGCGACGCGTGCGCTGGGGAGCCAGCGAGCACGAACGCTTGCTTCGTAGATCCTTTTCGGATGCGCAGGACAGTGTTTCAGGACTGCGGACCGCGCTCGAGGCCGTGCTGGTCGTGGTGCTCGGTCTCTCGCTCCTCCTGATCTGGCTCGGCGAACGTGCGCTCCGGCCGCTCGGGACCCTGACCCGGATCGCACGTGATATCACTCAGCGCGGGTTGCGGCCCGAGGACAAGATGCTTCTGAGTGCCCTGCCGGGGGGGAGGGATGATGAAGTGAACGCCCTCTCGCGCGAATTTCACCGCATGGCCACCGCCCTGCTCGAACGGGGGCGCATGGTGGAGGTCCAGACGGACCGTCTGGCGGCGCAGAATCGAATGCTCGAGGAGATGGGGGCTCTCAATGCCTCGATTCTGAAGAGCATCGAAAAAGTGCTGATCGTGCTCGATCCGGAAGGCCGCATCCGGCAGGTCAATCCCGCAGCGGCGCGATTTCTGGCGGATAACGACGCAGGGGAGAAAGCCGTTTCGGGAGATATCGCGGGAATCATCGGCGCAAAGATCGGCGATTGGCCCGACTTGCAGGAACTTCTTGAGGTTTCGGGAGTGCTGACGGGTGCGGCGGCCGCCGGCAGACTGGACCGGCTGGAACTGGGAAATCGGAGCTGGACCGCTGCATGGATGCCATTGCTCAAGAACGGGGCATCCCGGCAACAGGAGTCGGAGAGCGGTCGCGAGGGTTGGATCCTCGTGCTCGAGGAGATCACGCAAAGACTGGAAATCGAGTCGCGTCTGCGCAGCGCAGAGCATCTCGCCGCAATCGGACGCATGTCCGCGCAGGTGGCGCACGAGGTTCGCAATCCATTGCATTCGATCGGTCTGGAGACGGAGCTCGCCATGGAGGCCTCACAGAGGCCCGGGGTCTTTGTTGACTCCGCAACCGCGGTCCGCTCGTCGCTGCAGTCCTCTTTGATCTCCATCCAAAAGTCCGTCGAACGCTTGGAGAAGATCACCGGCAATTACCTCAAGCTCTCCCGGCTCTCCTCGGGGAGGCGTGAGCGGGTGGATCTGGGGGAAGTGCTGGAGGAGGTTCTGGCCTCGTATGCACCGGTCTGCGAGGCGCAGGGCGTGCGCGTGGATTGGAAAACGGATCGCGAGGATTCCCGGAGTGCGCAACAGTCGCGGCAATATCAGGTCTTGGTGGACCGTGCTCTTCTCGAGCAGGCGATCGGCAATCTTCTTCGGAATTCGCTCCAAGCCATGGAAGGCCGCAAGGACTCCCGGGTGGAGTTCGACTTGCGCCCCGAGGGGACGGCGGGATTCGTGCTGCGACTCGAGGACAACGGTCCAGGTATATCATCCGAGGTGCGCGCTCGTCTCTTCACGCCTTTTGTGACGAGCAAGGCTCAAGGGACCGGCCTGGGGCTGAGTTTTGCGCGACAGGTCTTCGAGGAGCACGGGGGCCGGGTGGTCTGTGTCGAGGGGGCGTCGGGGGGACTGGGGGGCGCGGTCTTTGAAATGCGCTTGCCGCTTGCTCCTCCCTTGCCCGCGGTGATGAGTGCCCGCGAGGCGCATGGTCTTGAGGGAGGACTGCATTCATGATCTCCAATGCTCGGATTTTGCTGGTGGATGATGATCTGCAGTCCCTGGATTCGACTCGGAGGATCCTCGAGCTGGAAGGGTGTGAAGTGGTGACGGCTTGTGACGGAGTCGCAGCTCTGGATGCCCTGCGCGCCGCGCAGGTCGGACACTTCGATCTTTGCCTGAGTGACGTGCGCATGCCGCGCCTGACCGGCATGGATCTTCTCAGAGCGATATCAGCTCGGGGCGAAGAGCCTCCTGTGTTGCTGATGACCGCTTTCGGCACGGTCGAGGACGCGGTGCAGGCGATGAAACTCGGAGCCGTGGATTTTCTTTCCAAGCCCTTCAAGCGGCAGACCTTGGTTGCCTCCGTGCAAGGCGTGCTGGAGCGCGCGCGGGCCCGCCGGACCGTACTTGCTCCCGAGGTTGCTTCCTGGGACGGAGATCCGCTGTTTTTGGGAGACAGCGGCTGCATGCAGCGTCTCAGGATCGAGATCGAGCAAGTGGCGCAGGTGAGTTCGACCGTACTGGTGCGAGGCGAAAGCGGGAGCGGCAAGGAGCGCGTCGCGCGGCTGGTTCACGAGAAAAGCGCACGGTCCAAGGGACCGTGGATCGCGCTCAATTGCGCCGCATTGCCGGAGAATTTGATCGAAAGCGAGCTTTTCGGTCACGAAAAGGGCGCTTTCACCGGGGCTCAGTCCGGACACCTGGGGTTGTTCGAAGCCGCGCACGGCGGGACTCTGTTCCTGGATGAGATCGGGGATATGCCTTTAACCTTGCAGTCCCGGCTGCTCCGCACCCTGCAGGAAGGCGAAGTCCGGAGGCTGGGATCCACCGTCTCGCGCAAGGTGGATGTGCGGGTGGTCGCAGCCACGCATCGTGATTTGCATGAGGCGGTTCGGCAGGGTGAGTTCCGGCAGGATCTGCTTTTCCGGCTCGAAGTGCTGACCCTGGATGTGCCGCCGCTCCGGGTTCGCGGGGGTGATATCGAGAGGCTGGCGCGGAATTTTCTCAGGAAGTTCGGTCTGCGCGACGGCAAGGTCATGCCGGAGCTTTCGCCTGAATTCCTGACCGCCCTCGATCGGCATGCTTGGCCGGGAAACGTGCGCGAGCTCCAGAACGTGATCGAACGTGCGGTGGTTTTTGCGCGCGCGGGCGAGCCGCTCGGGCTCGCGGCCCTGCCTGAACACCTGGCGGCTGCCGGTGCATCGGCCGGCGCCCCGGTGGCGGTTCCGGTCACCGGTGATATGATATCAGTCAGGATCGGGACCCCGCTTCGCGAGGTGGAGGACCTTTTGATCCGTCGGACGCTTGAGGCGACCGAGGGCGATAAGACCGTGACAGCGCAACTGCTCGGCATCAATGCGCGGACCATCTACCGCAAGCTCGAGAAGTGGGGAGCGGACGGGGGCGGAACGGCGGGCGGAACGCCCGAAGACTCCCAGCCGGGTTGAATCGGCTTTTGATCCCCGCTCGGACAACCGGAGGGCGGGAGCGGTCAGGGCAGGCCGGCCTTGCTTGATATCGCTTTGCCGAAGGCTTTCAGCTCGGCGAGACTTTTATGGCAAACGGCGTGCACGATGGCCCAGTCGATTTTTTCGTACTCGTGCACTGCGATGTTTCTGAAACCCACCGCCTTCTGCATGCTCAGCGCGATGGCTGGAGATATCCAGCCGGCTTGCGCCAAGAGTTCAAAGCCTTCCGCCATGGTGGCCGAAGGGGAGATCCCCAGCTCCGCAATGCAGATGGAGCAGAGGTCCACACACTGCTGAACCGCCCTCTCGAGATTGAGGCAGATGACATCCTGCAGGTCGGGGTCCGCCTCAAGTTGAGCAACGCTGAAAGATTTCTTGCTCTCGATCCGCAGGATGCAGCGGGCGAGGGAATCCAATTTTGGAATCATGACTTCGGGGTTTTTCATGGTTCAAAGGCCTTCTTTCTTCGGGCGCTGAAAGCGCGCTCCCGCAGTGGCCAAAAATCCGCGCGATCAAGCCACATGCGCTTGATGAGATGTGCCAAAAGAATGGGATCGCGATTGATGAGGAGCCGGCCCCGGGTCAGAACCTGCGACACGATGATGCCTCGTTCCTGCGTCAGGTCCACCAAGTCGATTTCCCGTGCGGTTGCGAGCGAAAGGTGTGTGCCGATTTCGACCCGGCGATCAGGCGAAAGCGGAGTGGCGGCGGCCACTGCCACATCGATATCACTCTCCGCACGGGCCGTGTTCGAGGCGAAAGATCCATAGACCCAGGCCAACCTGATTTCAGGCAGACTTTGGAGAGCATCCTCGAGTTTTTTCAAAATGATTTGCCCGGGCACACCCCGAGTGTAACTGGAGCATCCGACCCGCGCAATCGATTCGCGGAAGGCTCCGGATCGTCTAAACTTTTTTCAAACGCAAAAGCGCGATCTCGCTCGGCACGCCAAAACGATTGGGGGGGCCCCAGTAGCCTGTGCCACTGTGCACGTAAACCCAGGTCCGTTCGTCATGGCGATTGAGTCCGCGCCAGTAGCGGTGGATGAGCGGGTGGAAGAACGCCACCGGGTAGAATTGGCCAGCGTGCGTGTGCCCGCTCAATTGCAAATGCACCGGGTGCAGGTCCCGCGCCCGGTCGGCCTCCTGATATCCTTTGGGCTGATGGGTCAGGAGCAGATGGAAATCATGCGCGGGGGCGCCCTCGAGCGCTTTCAGGATATCGGGACCGGGCATCCCCATGCGCGGGGCTTGGTGATCGGCTAGGCCCGTGACGAGGAGCCGCGCGCCGCCACGAGATATCACGGTGTGCTGGTTGTGCAGGACGTTGGCACCCAAGTTTCTAAATTCTCCAAGCCACTCCTCGAGCCCCCAGTAACACTCGTGGTTGCCAGGGGAGTAGACCACGCCGAGGGGCGCCTGCAGTCGGGAGAGCGGTGAGGTCCACTCCTTGAGCACCGGCACAAATCCGTCCACAAAATCCCCGGTGAGGGCGATCAGATCGGGCTTGGTGCCCAGGGTCGCTTCGACCACCTGCTCGACGAACGCCTTGTTGATGGTCTGGCCCACGTGGAGGTCTGATATCTGGGCGATCGTGAGTCCGTCGAGGTCCGGGTGCAGGCCTGCGACCGGGACTTGAGTCTCGCGGACTTTGGGGGTCAGGCGCGCCTGAGTCACTCCAACCGAGCTTGCGAGCGCGGAGCCACCGACTGCGGCCATGGGGATCATGGCTGCCAGGAAACCGCGGCGATTCTGATCGGCTGGCGTGTCGACAAAACCCAAGGCTTCCCGCACACGCGCATAGCCGTGGAGCCCGAGCCAAACGATATCAAACAGGAGGAGCGAGATGGCGAGGATCGCAAAAAAGCCGAGCGCTCCGTAGGCCGTCCAAAGCAAGTATTGCGTGCGCGTGGAGAGGACCGACGGATCATTCTGCCGGTAGAGCATGGGGGCTGCGAACTGGATGGCGAGAAACCCCGCGAGCGCAAGCCAGACGGACCAGCGGTAGGAGGGCAGATCGCTGAACGCGCTCAGGCGCTTGCCGATATAGTAGGCGCCGGCCCCCAGTACGGCAGTCATCATCACTCGGAAAAGCAGCCAGCTCAGTTCTTGGTTCTGCATTAAGTAAATCTACCTTTCAATTTTAGTTTCATAAAATCGGTTTTGGTAAACTCCTCACAGAACCCGCCGTGCCCAATCAAGGCAACGGGCTCTTCAGAGTATCGGTTCGGTTGAGTG
>Ga0172372_10005771_pt1 | contig 17097 bp, 12 predicted proteins | sample LakKiv5m_2_FD_114544 | JGI IMG/M metagenome (GOLD analysis project Ga0172372, IMG submission 114544) | Freshwater microbial communities from Kabuno Bay, South-Kivu, Congo - kab_092012_9.5m | ecosystem: Environmental > Aquatic > Freshwater > Lake | place: Democratic Republic of the Congo...
CAATCGTTCGAGGCGACGAGCCGCGATCTTGGCTGCGTGGCGAGCGCGTTTAGCGGCGAAGAGACGCAGGTCTCGCTCATCGGCGAACTTGATATCGCCTCGGGCGCGACCGTGTCGCTTGTCGACAACTTCAACAACGCGCCCGGCAAGTCGGCCGAAGTCGTCTACGCGCGCGGTCTAACCGTGAAGCCCGGCGCGACGCTCGTCACGAACGGCATCCAGGTGATCACGCGCAACGCACTCATCGAGGGCACGGTCGACGATCCGTCGAACATCTGCGTCGTCGTCGATGCGCCTGATCCAGATGTCAATGGCGACGGACTCGTCAATGGCATCGACCTCGCGTTCATCCTCACCTACTGGGGCTCAAGCGCGCCGATTGCAGACCTCAACGACGACGGCATCGTTGGCGGTGCCGACCTGACGATCGTTCTCAACGGTTGGACGGGGTGAGGCACGCCCACCCGCGTTGGCGTCCGCCACCTCGCCGCCCCGTCTGAATAACGGCACCCTTGCTCCTCTCGCTAGATTGCGCGGGTGCCGATCATTCTTGAGCCGACCCTAGAGAACATCACGCGCTGCGCAGAGCGGCTGCGTGCTGGCCTGCCTGTCGCGTTTCCGACCGAGACGGTCTACGGTCTCGCCTGTGACGCTCGCAGCGAGGCGGCGGTGGCAGAGGTCTATCGCATGAAGCGGCGGCCATCGTCGAATCCGCTCATCGCGCATGTCACAGACCCAGCCATGGCGAAGCGCGCCGTGATCGGTTGGGATGTCCGCGCACAGAAACTTGCCGACGCATTCTGGCCGGGGCCCTTGGCGATCATCCTGTCGCGACGATCGGACATCTGCGCACTCTCTGTCGGCGGCCGGACCACGGTTGCTGTCCGGTCCCCTGCGCACCCAGTTGCACTGGCGCTCATCAGCGCCTTCGGACATCCGCTCTCCGCACCAAGCGCCAATCGCAGCGGTCGCGTTTCACCCACCACGGCACAGCATGTCGCGGATGAGTTCGCAGAGATTGAAGATCTGCCCATTCTCGACGGCGGCCCCTGCGATGTTGGCCTTGAGTCCACGGTGCTTGACCTCTCACGCGCGCGGCCCATGATCCTTCGGCCTGGCGCCATCGGTGCCAGCGACCTTGAACCCTTCGTTGGCGCAGTGGCAACGCCTGGCATCGTGCATCAAGCGGGTAGCCCTGGAACAAGCGCGTCACACTACGCGCCGTCCACCGCCACAGAGTTGGTGACCGAGTCGGACCTCGCCGCGCGACTCGCGCGAGCGACGGCGCCGGTCGCAGTCGTTGCGTGCGCTGGCACCAATGTTCCGCCGCCCCACACACTGCATGCGCTTCCACGGCATGCAGCAACCTACGCCCAACTGCTCTACGCCACCATGCGTCGCGCAGACGCTTCAGGCGCGGACACCATGCTGCTTGTCGCTCCGCCAGAGCGCGGCGCCATTTGGGACGCTGCACTCGATCGCATGCGCCGCGCGGCAGCGCGACGACCGACGACAAGCGCGTGATTCGCGCTCTTCGAAGCAAAAACTCCGCTCTCACGGTCGCAGCGGCACATCAAGGACGGGCTCCAACGCCGCGTCGGCTGCAGGCGATTCGATCTCAATGCGATTCGCTTCGAGACCAGTTCCCATCGCGCGCTGCAACGCAGCGATCGCGCTTTGGTAACCAACGAGCGACGCAAAGTACGCGTCTTCCGCTGCAGCAAGACCGTTCTGCAATTGGAACTTCAACTGAAGAAACTCAGGAGTCAGCGCAGCCAGCGTCTTCTCGTCGACGAGCAATGCACGCAGATTCTCGGCTTGCGCCAATCGATAGGTGCGATTCTGCTCGACAAGTTCGCGGAATGACACGCAGTCAACAAGCGCGTTCTTCACAGCAAGCACAGTCCCCTGCACTGCCTTCTCGTAGCCGATCACTGTTTGCGAACGACGCAGACGCGCGACGCGGAATGTCTCTTCGGCGGCGCGATTCCCAATTGCTTGGCTGAACCGCAAACCTGCGGCGTAATCGACGAAATCACCGCTCGTGATATCCGAGAATGAGTCGCCAAAATCACCTTGCAAGCCGAACCACGACACGCTTGTCGCGAGATCAAGTTGCGGGAGCCGACCATTGTCCGCAACGGTTGCACCGATCGTTGCACTGTCGATCGCAATCAACGCTTGCTGGATCGACGGCGCGCGCGCAATCGCTGTTTCGATCGACTTGCGCAGGTCTGCTTCGAAGGGCGCGTCGCTTGGCACATCAGCCGGCACGACATCCGCCTCACCCCCAACCGGAAGCGACGGATCGTTCAGAAGCACCTTCAGCGCATTTCCAGCTTCTGAGAGCCGACGACGCGCCTCGATCACGATCGCCTTGCGCTGCTCGACCGTCGCGACAGCGTTTGCGTACTGCGCAAGGGTCGCGTCGAACTCGCGACGCTTCGCCAGCACATCGCGTACTTCTTCACCAACGCGCACCAACCACTCTGCGCTCACGAGGCGCGCGCGCGCAGAGACCAGCGCCCAATATGCCTGTTCGGTTTGGGCAACAAGGTCAAGCAACCGACCGCGCACCAATTCCGCGGCAGCCTTGTCGTTGTTCTCGGCGAGGCGGACTTGTGCAAGTGCAACATCTTCGCCGAAGCCCCGCAACAGCGGTTGTGTGAGACCAAGCACCACGGCGCTCGACCACGCCGGATCGGGCACGAAAAGCGAGGTGTCGATATTGTCGATGCGCGTGGTGCGGGCTGTGAGATTGAGTGCGCCGCCACTCGTGAGCGCCTTGTTGAGGCCCGCATCGAACGACCAATTGCGCTGATTCGTGAGATTCGGAATGACGGGCGTTGGCGGTCCGCCGGGAAACAGAATGCCCACCGAAGGCTCTTCGATCCGCTCAAAGCCCACGCCCGCGCCGGCAACCCAGTCGAAGGCCGCTTCTGCGCGAATCACATCGGCCACGGTGATTGCCTTCTCTACCCGCGCCGTTTGTACATCGAGGTTGTTTCGGACGGCCGCTTCAATCGCGGCTTGGCGCGTGAGCACCACTCGATTCGGGGTCTCCGCCGTAAGCGGCACTGTTCCACCGACCGTTTTGCCCAGTTCCCGCGACTGCGGCCCGATCGAATCAAGTTCCGTGCGCCGCGCCGACAGCATGCGATCAACGGCAGTTTCGCGACTCGAAACCGTCGGTGCGGGTGTCGCTGCGACGCCCGCCAATTCGCGCTCCGAACTTGCGTTGATGGCCTGGTCGAGTTTCGCTGACAGGCGATCGCCGTCTGGCGAGACCAACGGAGAGCGGCAACCGGCGACAGCAACGAGAACGGCGCAAGACACCGCGAGGGCTGGCGCATGAACAAGCGCATGAACAAGCGCATGAACAGGCGCATGAACAAGCGCATGAACAGGCGCATGAACAAGCGCATGAACAGGCGCATGAACAGGCGCATGAGAAACAGGCTTCAACTCGGGAACCGACATGGGCGCGGATGGTAGCCGCCCTTGCTTACACAAAGACCGTCGCGCGCAGCGGATTCGATCAACGGGTGTTTTTGACGCACGCGACGCGGCAAAATCGCTACGATCCGCGCCATGTCTCGTCGCACGCCTTTCGCCTTCAACGCGGCGCACACGGCAGCGGTGCCATCTCTCGCAGTGCCCTTTCTCGCGGTGCCATTTCTTATGTCGCACACACTCCTCTCCCTCGTCGTCGCAACTTCCGTTGCTGTCTCCGCAGCCTCGGTCAACTCCCCTCTTGCCGCACAGTCTTCGCCTGCACCAACAGCTGCGAAGCCCGCAGCTGTCAAGACGCCGTACGACACAACGATCACTGCAGATACTGCGGAAGTTCGCGCAGCAGCGAGCAAAGAGACTGGCTATGTCTTCGGCGCGCTTGCGAAGGGCGCTTCCGTGCGCGTGTTGCAAGAAGAAGCTGGATGGGTTCGTATCGAAACCACCGGCGGCGCGTTCGATGGTTGGGTTGGCTTTGTCAAGGCCGGACCTGGCATCACGCTTTCTACAGATGGAAAGTCGATCAAGGTGGGCACTCGTGCAGACATTTGTGCTGTAAACAGCGAGCGCGATTTCAAGCCAGACGCGAGCTACCGCCCAATCGGTTTCTTGCAAAAGGGCGATGAAGCAGCGGTTGTCGAACAAGTGCAAGGTGACGGCGGCGCGACCTATTACGCAGTGCAACTCGACCGTCGCACTTCGGGTTGGATCGCGGCAAGCGCGTGCGCGCGTCCCACTGCGCCGGAAACAACAAATCCAAGCACGACACCGAAGCCAACCTCGACTGAAACAGTCGTCGACACTTCGACTACGAAGACCGTGGTTGAAGTGGACACCGAGACAGGTCAAGTGGTGAAGGCTGATGTCACAACGGGCGAAACAGTTGTCGTCACCGAGGGCGAAGGCGCAACTCTCAACGCGACAGATGCGACAAACACCACTGCAACAAAGACCGCGCCCACAACCGAAAATTCCGACGAGGCGGCAGCGCGCGCAAAAATCGCAGCGCAAGTAAAGCGCATTCGCGTGGCCGACTTGAATGCGTCGTACAAAGCGATGCGCGCACAGCCCACGGAAATGGCTGAATTTGAGGCACTTCGCGATCGCTGCGTGGCGATCGTGGACGATTCGTCGAGCACACGCTCGGAAATCGAAGGCGCGAAGTTCCTTGCCAAGAAGGTGGAACTCGATCTCACCATTCAGAAGGATCTACGCGAGATCGCAGAGCGCAAGCGCAAGCTTGATGCGAACTTCAAGGGCGTTGCAGATCTTGAATTGGCCACGATGGCGCGGCTGCCCTATGACAATGTGGGCCGCCTCAACGCATCGAAGTTCTACACCGGCGAGCGCATGCCGCTTCTGTATGTGTTGCAGGATCCCGGAACCGGTTACACGATCGCGTATCTCGTTCCGAATGAAACCTACGACCTCTCCGCCATGCTGGGATTGCTGGTTGGCGTGAAAGGCCCCGTGAAGTACGACGAGAGCCTGCGGCTGAATGTCATCAACCCGACCGCTGTCGTGCCGATCATGCCAAAGTCGGGCGCTCCTGCTTCCGCGACCGTCACCGGCAGCGAGTCCGCCGCTCCTCTCGCAACTGAGAAGTGATGGATGTCAGCGCAACAAACTTGCGCGCAGAATTGCTATACTTCGCGCCGTCGGGGCGTTAGCTCAATTGGGAGAGCGATGCCTTTGCAAGGCATAGGTTACCGGTTCGACCCCGGTACGCTCCACTCCGACATCCGGCTGAAAGCCTGATGTCACCAACCGACCGGTCTCGAAGGCGCGAAAGCGCCTTCAGCCGTTTTTAGCAAACGCGCCTGTGCGCCGATGCGGAGGGCTCTCGTTCGTGTCGAACCTCTGGCTCCATGTTGAAGTCGTACCCGATGCGGGCGCAACGGTCGAAATCGATCGCGAGGAGGCGCGCCATGCCTTCGGCGCGCGACGCTTGAGCGCAGGCGATCTCGTGACGCTCTTCGACGGGCGCGGAACGGTTGCGCACGCACGACTTCTTGGCGAACGCTCTCGACGCGGCGACGCGTTGGTCGAAGTTGTCGATCGCTCGTATGCCGCTCCACTGGAACCAGAAGTGACCGTGGCCTTCGCCGTACCAAAGGGCGATCGATTGTCGACCTTGCTTGATCTCGCAACGCAATCGGGAGTCTCGCGCTTTGTGCCCATCGTCTGTGCGCGAAGTGTTGTGGACACCGAAAAACTTGAGCGTTCCGAACGCTTTCATCGCATTGTGCTTGAGGCAACGAAAGTCGCCAAGCGCGCGTGGACTGCGGAACTTGCAGCAGGCGGATCTCTCTTTGAGATGCTGGCAGCCGAACGCGCGCGAGGCGCAGCTGTTGCCATCGCGCACACCAGCGACGCAGTGCCAATTCGCGCATGGCTTGCGACACTCGCTACGAACCAACCGCGGACGGTGTGCATCGGCCCAGAGGGCGGCTTCGATGACACAGAGATCACCGAGGCACGCGCGCAAGGCATCCCATTCGTTTCGCTTGGACCTTGCGTGATGCGGATTGAAGCCGCAGCAATCGCAGCGGCAACGCTCTTACGCGCGTAACCCGCGAGACGCACATCGCACGCATTCCGTATCGCCGCACGGCTCCATATGCGCTGTCGCGGTGCCCTCACCCACCGCCGCAAGGACTTCGTGCTCGATGCGCGACGCAATGTCATGAGACTCTGCGACGGTCATATCGCGCGGGACGCGCAGATGCATATCGATGAAGTGCGTCCGCCCTTGGTGACGGTGGCGCACGGACGCATACGAGCAAATCGTTGCGGGATGCTGCATGTCGCCATGCGCACGATGCGACTCAAGAATTGCCACGATTTTGCGGTGGTCCTCTGCGTCTTGCTCGCCCAAGATTGACGAGAGTCCTGTGCGAGCCAAACGCGCACCCACAACGACCAACGCCAGACCGACGATCAGCGCAACAACGGTGTCAATGCGCGGCTCGTCGGTCACACGCACCAAGAGCAAACTTCCCAGCACAGCGAAGGTGGTCCAGAGGTCGGTAAGAAGGTGACGACCATCACCAACGAGCGCAGCGGAACCAGTTTGCCGCCCGACGCGCAACAGTACATACCCAACGACACCATTCAAAACAGCACTTGCCGCGACAAAGAGAAGCCCGAGATCAATGCGCTCGATGGGCGGACGCCCACGCGTAAAACTCTCCGAGCATTGCACCAACACAACAACGCCCGCGACGGCAATCAACACACCTTCGAACAGCGCGCTTACGAATTCAATCGGTCCGTGACCATACGGATGCTCTTCGTCTGGCGGCCGCGATGCGTAGAACAGTGCGAGGTACGCGCCGACCGATGCCACGATGTTCACGATGCTCTCAAGTGCATCAGAAAATACTGCGTCAGAATCGGTGAGCAACCAACCCGTGAGTTTGAGCCCAAATCCAATCACTCCAACCACAATGGCAAGCACGGCAGCGCGCGTGGCTTTGGTCGAATGCAACGGATCTGCGGCGCGCGTGGCCATAGCGGCAGCCTATCGACTCGGGTGAAGTTCGTGGACGCTGCAGGCCATGATCATGTCACCGCAAACTGCGCATGATCGATGATCTGCCAACCAACGCGGCGAAACAAGGGGAAGCGAGCCATCGTGCCAACGAGAATGCGCAAGTCTTCAAGATCAAGCGTCCACGCAGAGAAACTGTCTCGCGTCTCGCGCGCGAGTTGTGAAACACCCTCGCATCGCCTGCACCACTCAAGCGTGAAGGCGCGTTCGCGCATCGGCCAACTGTCCACGGCTTCTGCGATTTCTGCGGCCTTATTGGTGCAAATCGCAAGTGCCCGATCGTGGGTTCCCTCCTCCGAAATCGCACGAAGGGATGCGTGCTCGTCCCCTGCTCGCAACGCAATGTTTGCTCCGAAGATCGACCACCATCCGAGCGCTTCGAGTTGGTGGTACGAGGGGACGATCGCAAGATCGACAACGGTATCGAGTCGATTGACAATCGCGGCGATTCCCTCGTCTGCGGCGATCGTTCCAGAGAGAACCCCCACTTCGAGGAGTCCACCGCGCGCGATCTCTGCGAGTCCTGCGTACTGCGCATCACCGAAATCTTCGGCGAGTTGCGTAAAACGCGAGCGTGCAAACTCAAGATGCTGTGCAGACGATGCTGCCAGTTGCTGCACATCACGCTCGCGACAGGCGCGGGCGAGCAATCTGCGCTCACTGTGTCCGCAGATCGCGTGACTGAACGCATGCGCAACGCGTCGCAATCGTGATGGATGCCCCACATGCGTGTCGTCACCAAGATCAGCAAGCAGCGAACTTGCGATCGAACGCGCTTCGTCGATATTCCAAAGCGTGTAGGACGCATTTGCCAGATTCACAGTCAGCATAAGTCGGAGGTCGGGCCCGACGCCTGTTTCTGCAAGCCCCTCGCGCACAGCGTCAAGCACCAACGCATATCGTCCGAGCCCATCGTGTACGCCGGCCAAGCGATTCAACGCTGTTGCGCGTTCATGTCCATCACGGGCGGCGAGCCGCATCACATGCGCTGTTCGTTCCATTGCGCGAAAGTCGCCGTTGCGGTGCTCTTCCTGTGCGCGACGATCGAGTTCGGCGAATGTCGCTTCATTCGCTCGTGCAGAATCAATAGACGATGCGGTCGCACTCCAGACCTCAGCGGCAATGTCGCCAAGATCCCAGTCGAGCGCTCGAGCCAATCGGGCGAGAAGATCGAGCCGTGGGTTCCCGTTGGTTGCCAGTACTCGCCGCGGCTCGCGACCGAGTGCATCGGACAACTCCCCAACCGACCAGCCGCGATAGGCGCGTGCGAGCGCGATCAGGCGATTGACACGCTCCTTCCGCGCGTCCTCGCGGTTGTTGGCTGACTCACTCGTCGTGGTATGAGCGGTCTTGTTGGTGGTGTTTTTGGCGGCTTGGTAGCCAGTTTCGACCGCTCTCTCTCGTCGCGCGTGCCGTGACTCAAACTCTGTCGACATCGTGACTCCCTTCATCGCGCATATGTGGCGACGCAGGGAAGATCACCGCTTCATCGACCGCGTGCGAAAGCATGCCGGACGCGCGCAGAAATCGAGCGCGGATGCTGTATACGGAGGAAATTCAACTGCGAAACGACCGCGCAACTCGTTGTCCGTAGCCGTGGCTGCGCCAACCCACCACGCATCCACAAGCGCTCCACCAGTTCTCGCGAATCTGGAAGCGTCGGTGCGCAAGTACTCCTTGCTTTGAACTCACTTCTTTGATGGCTGCTTTGGTATGAGTAGTTCCGGTGACCATTGCGGACCGATGCCGGAAACCTCGATCGACGCAGGTTCACGCTGCAATGTGACACTCTGCTGACGAACACCGTTCACGATCAACGCACCGCGTCCTTCACTCCACAACAACTCGACACGGAGTTCATCGAAACCAACTTCGCGCTCCTGTGCAGCACCATTTGATGCACCATTTGGTTTCTCGGCGTCGACTTTCTCGAGTGGTTTGCGCGCGACCTCTAGATCTGTATCCAAAACAGCCTTTCCTTGATCATCAAGAAGTCGCAGTGCTGTGCCCGCAGCAACTCGGAGACGAACACCCGAACACTTTGGGAGGAACGGGTACACAGTCGTCACTTCACTCACTTTGCGCTCCGTGAGTTCAGGTTCGCCTTCGCGCTTCCACGCGAACAACCGCCACTCATGTTCGCCAAGTTCCTCAAGGACAGGCGCTCGAAAGGCCACTTCGCATGCTGGCCCACCATGCACTTGAAAGGCAAGAAGGCCAGACTCAACGCCATCAAACCACTCAGCGCACGACACTCCATTGACGCTGGTGCGAATGCGCGGGCCAACACACTCGATCTCGTACAAATTCCATGCTCCCCGCCGAAATGCCTTGCGCGCCGCGTCGTTTCCTTCAAGTGACGCAAGCCAGCCGCGCCCACGCTCGTGATAGACGCCGCCCGACCACGCGCGCTCCGAGGGATCAATTTCAACTTGCAATCCTGCAATCGTGCCGTCGATCACAGCGGACCGAATTTGGATGCCCGAGTTCATCTTGTCACCTTCGGGGTTGTCTGCGCTGCCGATGCGAACCTCGACAGACAAGCGGAAATCGCCGAGCGGCCGCGGCGACGCGAGAAACCCGTTGCGCTCAAGAGGGCCCTTTCCAACAAGCGTGGGACCAACACCGCCATTCGCTGGCGGCAAAAGTTCAAAGTTTGCAGCGCCGCCAACGCGTACCCAGTCGGCCATCGGAAACGCATCAAAGAGCGGTTGCTTCTCAACGATGTGGGCTGTCGGGGGTTCCGTCAACCCGAAGAGCGAGATCATCGGAATCAGCAGGCACAGGCGATGAACGACAGAGACTGGAGGCATCACAGCATGGCAACAGCAGAACGCCTCGGCGTCAATCGGCAGGGAAAACTCACCCGAGTTTCGCGAAATGCCCGATTTCCGCAGGACTTGTACCTCTCCGCCGATGCGATTCCTCGTGCCCGACAAATTCAGAAGCCCCGACAGCTTCATCAGCCCCGACAGTCGCCGACTGCGTTCGGTCTCGATGGGATCGCGCCGGAGTGATGCGTGGCGATCTTCGCGATGTCGAGTCGTCATCGCAGGTGTCGGTCTTGCGTGCATCACAAGTGCGCTTCATGCATTCTCGCAAGCCGCGCGTGCAGACTTCCTTGAGTACAGCGTGCTCGCGACAACCGTTGAGTCGTCGGGCCAAAATCTTGTGCGATACGAGATCTACGCACACTTTGATGGCGCAACAGACACCATTCTGAATGTCTACAACTTCAGCATCGCGTCCGAGACAGGCGACGCTCATGCAGGATTCTGGCACAAAGACAACAACGATGACGCGTCGGGAGTGTTGTCGCAAAACTTCGGCACTTGGTCACCAGCGCTTGTCGGTTCGCCATCTGCGAATCGCCCATATGACAGTTTTCTATCGATCGGTGCTGCAACGGGAAGTTCCAGTACTTCGACTGCAGATCCATCGTGGAGTTCTGGCGGAAGCGGCGCGCACAGCGGAGATGCGCGTGGTTGGTCACGACCAGACCTTGTCTCGAATGGCGTGATCGGTTGGTACAACGCGTCGCCACCAAATCTGCAAGGACGCGTGGGTCAAGCTGGGAACTTGCCATTCTCGGTGCGGGTTGCGCAGTTTGTGCTTTCTCTCGGGCACGCAGCGCGATCGTGCACGCTTCGCGTTGCGTGGAACAACGGCGCTGGCGGCGCTGTGCAGTTCTCTGACGCGGCATTCACGCTTGAATCGTGCGTCCAAACAAAGTGGTATCGCGATCTTGATGGTGATGGGCTTGGAAACGCGCCCGACGGCGTTACCGAAGCATGCACACAGCCGGCAGGTTACGCGCTTGAAGAGGGCGACAATTGTCCAACCATCGCCAATGTGGAACAGCGCGACTGTGACGGAGATGGCGTCGGCGATGCATGTGAGATCGCCGCGGGAACGACAGACCTCGATCAAAACGGCATTCCTGACGATTGCGCTGGCGAGTGGATCGTTGGAGGAAGTGGATTTGGTTCGATACAGGCTGCGATCGACGCTGCGCCCGATGGCGCCACGGTGCTTGTTGGCGAAGGCACTTGGAGTTCGATCGCGCTGGTCGATCGCACCATCGCGATTCGAGCACTTGGTGATCGCGCGAGTACCGTGATCGATGGATCCTCTTCGACGCGCTGCGTGGCAATTTCCTCGGTATCCGCGCCGACCCAAGCGGGATTCCCGCTGATCGAAGGGTTCACGATTCGTCGTGGAAACGCTGCGGTTGGCGCTGGCATGTTGATCGTGGATACAAGTCCGACGATTCGCGCGTGCGTGTTTGAAGAGAATTTCGCAAGTTCCAACGGCGGCGCGGCGCGAATTGAACGAAGTAGCGCAACATTCGATGCGTGTACATTCGCGGAAAATCGCGCCGATATCGGCGGTGCAGTCTCCATCGCGTCGACACTCGGTAACGAAGTTGTACGCTTTCAAAACTGTGACTTCATCGCAAACGAAGCAACCACCGTCGGTGGAACGATCGCGAACCTCGCGCGTGCCGAACTTCATGGTGGTGTTGTGCTGTTCTCACTTGCTGGCACCGGAAGCGCTGCGATAGACGCCATTGGCGGCGTTGCGACTGCCGTTGATATCGATCGCCTTTGTGGCAATCGACCCACACACACGATTGGCGCCGTCAGCGTTGCAACGACCGTCGAACAGGGCAAAGACTGCGATCTCAATGGCATTTGCGATCTTGATGAACTCGAAGAACAAGGCGCAGACACCGATCACGACGGCAAACTGGATCGCTGCGAACGAGCAGGCGGCGATCTCAATCTTGACGGCATTGTGAATACGCTTGATCTTTCGACACTTCTTTTCGCATGGACAACAGCAAACACAACACTCGGCGATATTGATGGCGATGGAAGCGTGGGAAGCGGCGATCTATCGATTGTGCTTGGCGCATGGGGAACGCAGCCAAGTTGATCGCGTCGCTCGTTGGAGCGAGTTCTGCTGTCGGGCGTATATGCGTGTCGGGTTGCGACACTTCGTGATTCTTGCGAAGGTACGCAGATGTCCCACGCATTCGATCCAGCGGGTGGCGCGTCGCGCCGCGAATTTCTTCGCACTTCTGCGCTCGTCACAGCTGCAGCGACCGTGGGACTTGGTGCAAGTCGCGCACGAAGTGAACCTTCGCTTCCGGCGAATACGACGCGAAATGCGCGCACAGCACGGCCTCTTAAGAACGGTCGATTGCAAATCGGTTTGGTCGGCTGGGGCATTCGTGCGCGCGAAATCTACGGATTTTTCCTGGATGATCCGAATGTTGAAATCGTTGCGATTGCCGATGTCGTTGATGCCCGTGCTGCCGAAGGCGTTCGCTTGATTGAAGAGCGTCGCAAGAATGGATCCGCGCGTCTTGCGTTGTCGTGGCGAGATGTGATTGCTGATCCGGCAGTTGATGCAGTGATTGTGACAACGCACGACGCGTGGCACGCTGAACCCGCGATTGCAGCGTCGCTTGCTGGAAAGCATGTTTACTGCGAAAAGCCGCTGTCACTGACGATCGCGGAGGGACGCGCCATCGCCAGCGCTGCGCGCGCGGGCGGAGTGCGGTTTCAGGTGGGTTCGCAGCAGCGCTCCGAGTATGGCCACATGTTCGTGCGTGCTGCAGAAGCCGTGCGGAATGGCCGCATTGGTCGCGTCACACGAATCACGATTGGGGTTGGCGCGCCGCCCAAGTCGTGCGATTTGCCAGATGAAGCACTACCGCCTGGAATTGACTGGGATGGCTGGCTTGGACAAGCTCCAGAGCGCGGATTTTCGAGCGTGCTTTGTCCGATCGGTGTACATCGAAACTATCCAGCCTGGCGGAACTATCGCGAATACGCCAACGGCGGACTTGCAGATATGGGCGCACATCACTTCGATATCGCGCAGTGGGCGCTGAACATGGATGCGAGCGGCCCGCGCGAAGTTGTGCCGCCGCCCGATGGCGCTGTGATCGGCCTGCGCTTTGTGTACGCGAACGGCGTCGAAATGATCCACGGAGGACCGACCGACTGCACTTTCATCGGCGAGGAAGGAACGATTGAAGTTTCACGCGGACATCTGCGTGCTTACCGCGGCATCGATCGCGCTGCGCCAGATGCGCCAGAGATTCTCGCCGAACCAACAGGCAATGAACTGCGACTTCCACGCAACAGTTCGCACGCCGCAGATTTTCTGAGTGCTATTCGCGAAGGCCGCGATCCCATCTGCACTGCAGAAACTGGGCATCGCACTGCGACGGTTTGTCAACTTGCGAACATTGGATATGAACTGCGTCAACCGCTTGTTTGGAATGCAGCGAATGAACTCTTCGAGGGCGCAAACGCTGCTGAAGCAAATGCGCTCGTGACGCGAACGGCACGGAAACATCGATAGATCACTCGCTCATCTTCCCGTTGAATTCCTAGCAAGATGAGTTCTGGTTTACGCACAATCTTCCGCGTGCGCACGCGCAATGACCGCGTTGTTGGTCGCGATGTACATGGGTACGAGCGCGGCAAAGATCAACGCGAGAAAGACGAAGACCGGCCACGGCGGCAGCGTCGTCGCGAGTCCAAGAGCGATGCGCCCACTACCTTCCACAATGAAGATGAAGAGCAACTCCACGAGCACGATGACAAACGCAAGGAACGCTGAAGTTGGTGCAAGCGTGGCGACGCGACCCTCTGGTGAGAGTTTCATCCAGAGATCTTTTTTCGGCATGTTCACGATTCCAGGCGATCGTCGCGCAAGCGGTGCAATGGTGGCCATGATCACGCCAAACAGGCAGAAAATCGCCAGTCCAAGGATCGGTAAGAGAAACCACATGAATCCGCGCTCACTCCAGCCATCAGGCGTGCCGCTGGCATTGAAATGAATCGGAAATTTCTCGGGGAGTTGAGGGAACCACCACGCAGCCCGCCACCAAAGGAACGCTTGGAGAAGGAGCGCCAACGCAAGCAACAACTGCATTGCTCGACGCGCAAGCGTTCGAGGATGCTGCCCCTTCGCGATCGGGGGTTGATTCCGTTCAGAAAGCCTGTTCATGGGGAAACGGCACCGCGAAGCGACAGTCGCATCACATCCACTTCAATGCGCATGTTACCAGCCCGCAGGATTGCCTGCGATCCTTCGCCGAAATAGACATCGATACGCTCGGTGCCGCTGATGGCACCACCCGCATCGTGTACGAAGACAACGCGCACGGGTCGACGCTCCACGCCGCGCGTGGCGCGTTCTGAAAGAAGCAGCACAGAACCAGCGGGATAGATCTTCGGATCGGCTGCGCACGAATATCCAGGCACAAGTCGGCCGCTCGGAAGTCCAAGTACCGGCGGAAACGAAGTCCGCGGAACTTCTGCGAAGAAGACAACACGCTCGTTTTCAAGTGCTGCGCGCTCGATCGCGGCGGGATCACGCTCTGCGATCCGCACAACATCAGCAAGTGTGGCCTTCGATGCATCGAGGAGGCCTGCCTTCGCAAGTCCGCGTCCAACGCTCGTAAACGGCCGTCCGTTGGTAGAAACTCGCGAAATGTAGGCTTCTTCGCGCGGCGCATTCGGTTCATCAATCACAAGTACGGCAGTGCCATTCGTTTCAACGAGCGCCCAACCGAGGGGATCATCAATCCACGCAAGAGCGAGTTCGCGCGCTGCGCTTGAGGCGAGAATTTCCGCACGCGGCGCATCCGCAAGTTGCGGATGTGCCATGCGCAGATCACCCAAAATCGGAAAGCGAAATCGATCATCCGCTTTGCGGCGGACGCGCACGGTTGGTGTTGCGTAACCAGTGAGGAGACCGCTTGACTGCGTGGCTGCATCGAACCGACTGGGTGATGCGCGAGAGGCAACGCATCGTTCGCGAAGGAACTTCTCAAACGAAAGACCATCTTTTGCAGCCCAGAAGATTTCATCAAGAGCTGCTGCATCAGCTGCAACTTGTCGATCGACACTTCCCTGAGAATTCTTGCAGGCTGCGATGAATCCGGCGCGTTGTGCGAGATCGCGGCCAGGAAAGATTCCCGCAAGATCGAATGTACTGAGATCGACCGATTCCCAACGAATCTCAGATGCAATCGGCGCTGATTGGGTCGGTGGCAAGAGCGTTGGCTCCACGCGCACAACCGTTTCCTGCGCACAACCAACACTGATTGCGAGCGCCAGTACGCAAACGCTTCGACGCTGCGCCACACGCGCACATGTTTGCATGAGTGCGCAGGACTTGATGAGTGACAACTGTGGCATTCGCATCGTCGCGTGCATCGAGGTCTTCATGGAGAGCCGCCTTCCAAGCGAAACGCCACGATTGGCGCGGCCGAAATGTAGCACTTTCCCGTAGTTCGCCGTGAAGGGCTCTTGCATTGCATGCGGCCTTCGCCCACACTCGTCGTATGAGCGATGCACCTCATCGGACGATGCTTGACCGTCGCGCCTTTCTTGGGCTTGTACCGGCTGTGCTCGCTGCACCAACACTCCTTGGATGTGCGGATCGTGTGAAAACGCATGGGGCGGGCTCAAACGATTCACACGCAACGACTCGACACAAAGATGACGCAAGCCAAGCACCGAGAATCGCGATCATCGGCTGCGGCGGTCGCGGCGCGGACAATCTCGGCGATCTCATCGCGGCCGGTGCCAATGTGATTGCGTTGTGCGATGTCGATCAAGGTGCACTTGATCGTGCCAAGATGCGCGATCCAAAAAATCCACTTGATGCCCGCACATTCCGCGACCTGCGCGAATTGTTCGCGCGTCGAAATGAACTCGCGCTTGACGGTGTACTTGTGTCCACGCCCGATCACACCCATGCATTTGCAACGGCACTTGCGTTGCGCGCAAAACTTCCCGTGTACTGCGAGAAACCACTCACCCACTCGCTTGCGGAATCGCGCCGCATTTTGGCTCTGGCGCGGGCAGCGCGCGTACCGACGCAAATGGGAACGCAGATTCACGCGACAGAGAATTACCGTCGTGTGGTGGAACTTGTGCGCGCAGGTGTGATCGGCGAAATCACAAGTTGTGATTGTTGGGTCAACAAAGGTTGGTGTTGTGGACCGACAGGTCCAGTGGTGCCACCTCCAGCAACGCTTGCGTATGACCTTTGGCTTGGTCCAGCGCAAGAGTTGCCATATGTCGATCAGTTGCATCCTGCGAATTGGCGGAAGTATTGGGCGTTTGGAACGGGAACGCTTGGCGACATGGGTTGCCACATGCTGGATTTGCCTGTGTGGGCGCTCGGTCTCGATCGTGCGAGCGTTGGAACCGCCGAGATTTTCGCACAGTGTTCGGACATCGACAGCGTGGCGTGCCCCGAGTGGACCGAGGCGTCGTGGGCAATTCGACGCACGACCGCAGGCGGCGGATATCGAGGTCTTGCTGCGTTCGGCGGCCCAGCATCCACCATCAAAGATCCGCTGGTTTTACGCTGGTTCGACAACGGGCGCATGTCGCCGATTGCGCAGGAACTCGGAGGCAAAGATCGACAGGACTATCACGGTCGATTCAACATTGCCTTCCAAGGAACGAAGGGTTTCCTCTTCGCAAACTATGGCGAGTTCCTCGTGCTTCCGCAGGCAATCGCAGACGAGCCGAAACCAGCCGTCACCGCGATTCCGTCGTCGCCAGGACATCACCGCGAGTGGCTCGATGCGATTCGCGCATGGCGCACTGGCTCTGCGGACGCGTGCGATGCCCCGCTTTGTGCCTTCGAGCGATCGAGCGTGCTCAACGAATTGGTGCTCTCGGGAACGGTCGCTGCGCGTGCCGGAAACCGCATCGAGTATGACTTTATGGAGCAACGCTTCGTCGGATCGGGTTCGCAAGCGAACCCAGAACAACTGTGGTCTCCTCAACCACGCGAGGGATGGAGCCTCTCCGACGCAGATCTTGACGCCGTTCTCGGAGGCGTGTCGATCCGAAACACTTGAAAGTACGCATCGAACGATGGGCTCGCTTGGTAGCCTAAGCCCGCGAGTATCTCCGCGCGTACTCTCGCAATGACCTGACATGCGCACACGAACCGTGCACATCACCGCGTATCTCTTGATCGCCCTC
>Ga0172372_10005774_pt1 | contig 17094 bp, 5 predicted proteins | sample LakKiv5m_2_FD_114544 | JGI IMG/M metagenome (GOLD analysis project Ga0172372, IMG submission 114544) | Freshwater microbial communities from Kabuno Bay, South-Kivu, Congo - kab_092012_9.5m | ecosystem: Environmental > Aquatic > Freshwater > Lake | place: Democratic Republic of the Congo...
CAAACCTCTCTACACGACTTCGGTCTATGAAATGGCAAGGGCAGGCCGATGAGAATCCATCGAATCACTCAACCGAACCGATACTCTGAAGAGCCCGTTGCCTTGATTGGGCACGGCGGGTTCCGTGAGGAGTTTACCAAAACCGATTTTATGAAACTAAAATTGAAAGGTAGATTTACTTAATGAATGCGCAAAACGACTCGGCACCTGGCACCCGTCCCAACCTTTCCCCGTTACCGCCCCTGAGCCCCTGGGAGCACCGGCTCCTCGCCGTAGCGGAAAAAGCCGAAATCGCTTACCGCAAGACGCTGGCCGCTCAAGGGGTTTTCAAAATTGATATCACCCCAACGGGTCGCGGACGGATTCACTCCCTCAGATTCGAGCCCCGGAGCGGAAAGGGCACCGAGACACCACCGATTTATTTCATTCATGGTTACAATGCTGTCGCCTCGCAGTGGATCCCGCTTGCCAGGCGCCTCGCCACCCGCCACACCGTCCACACCCCCGATCTCCTCGGGCATGGACTGAGTGACAACCCCGAGAGCCTTGAGGATTTCGGGCATGCCATCGACGAGAGCCTGATCGAACACTTCACCGGCAGCATATCGGAGCGGAATCCTGGAATTTTGATCGGTAACTCGCTCGGCGGGTGGCTCGCCATCCGGCTCGCACTCGCGCATCCGGAGCGGGTGCGCGGCCTGATCTTGATATCGCCGGCCGGCGCACCACTCCCCATGGAGGTTTACGAGCGGTTTTTCAGCCGCTTCCGGTTCAGCAAGAGTTCGGATGCGGCAAGGTTTTTCAAGGACCTCCACGGGCGTTCGGAAATGCGCGCCCTGCGGGGACTGCCCGGCCTTTTTGCCGAAGCCGGCCACCATTCCCTCGGCAATGCGATCGGTCCGCTGGTCCATGCGCTTTTCAAACGCCCTTGGATCGAGATTCTGCCGCGACTGACGGAACTCCGGCACCTGCTGACTGCCGAGGAACTGGAGCGACTCAAAGCGCCTTTGCTTTTCATTTGGGGCAAGCGCGAGAAAATCATGATCCCCGAGATGCGCGAATGGTATCGACAGCACCTCCCGCCCCAAGCGGAGTTTGTGGAGCCCGAGGAGTTCGGCCACTGCCCGCAACTGGATCGCCCGGCGGAGCTCACACGCATGATCGAGGAGTTTGTCGGACAAGCCTCACGGCAAGGTTGAAATCCGCGTCTTGAAGGTACTGAAATCCCACCCCGCGGCAAATCCTGCCCCTTTAAGATGCGCTGCTCTGCGATATCCTAAGAGGATAACCAGAAGTCGATCACTACGACGGGAGCCCCCCATGGAAAAGCCAAGCCTCGGTCAGAAACTCAGATATGCGTTTGATAACACACTCTCGCGCGGGACGATCGCACTCATCGCCTGGCTTGCCCTCCTCTCGGCAGGAGCGCTCGTCTCGCTGTCGCTGATCGTGTGGGGCTTCGGGATCCTGCCTGATGAAATGGCCGCACAAAAAGGCTTTTTTGACGTGCTCTGGATGGCGCTCATGCGTACGCTCGACGCCGGCACCATGGGGGGAGACGAAGGAGGCTGGGGCTTCCTGATCATGATGCTTGTGATCACGTTCTGCGGGATCTTCGTCATCAGCACGTTGATTGGTCTACTCACGAGCGGGATCGAGGCGCAGCTCGACGAGCTCCGCAAGGGGCGCTCGCAAGTCATCGAGAAAAACCACACGGTGATCCTGGGCTGGAGCCCCCAAGTCTTTGCTATCCTCCACGAACTCTCCAACGCCAATCAGAGCCAGAAAGACTCCTGCGTGGTGATTCTGGGCAACGAGGACAAAGTTACAATGGAAGACGAAGTGCGTGAGCGCCTCGAGAACCCGGGCCGCATGCGTGTCATCTGCCGCTCGGGCAGTCCGATCGATCTCAATGACCTCGACCGCGTGAGTGTCCAGACCTCCAAGTCCATCATCATCGCGGCCCCGCAGTCCGAGGACCCGGACTCGGAAGTGATCAAGACGCTGCTGGCACTCACCAACTCTCCGCGCAGGCGGAGTGATCGATACCATATCGTGGCCGAAATCCGCGATCCCAAGAACATGGAAGTCGCACGCCTCGTGGGGCGCGACGAGGCCGAACTGATCCTGGTCGGAGACCTGATCTCGCGGATCACGGTGCAGACCTGCCGGCAGTCGGGCTTGTCGGTGGTGTACACGGAGCTTTTGGATTTTGATGGCTGCGAGATCTATTTCAAAAAAGAACCCGGACTCACGGGCAAGAGTTTTGGCGAGTCGCTCTTTGAATTCGAAGAAAGCTCGGTGATCGGGCTCCGCAAAAACGATGGCCGCGTGCTCGTCAACCCTTCGATGGAGATGAAAATCGAAAGCGGCGACCAGATCATCGTGATCGCCGAGGACGACAGCACAATCGCTCTTTCGAAAAAGCCCAAGCCCGCGATCCGGGAGGAACTGCTTCAAAACGCCCCTCCCCCGTTTGCGCACGGCGAGCGCACGCTGATCCTGGGCTGGAACTGGCGCGTGCCGACGCTGATCCGCGAGCTCGATCAGTATGTGGCCGAGGACTCGGTCGTGCATGTCGTAAGCGAACAGGAACCGGAAGCCATCGAGGCCGCCCTGGTGGAGCAAGGCAGCCCGAAGAAACTCAAGCTCACCCACGAGCACGGAGATATCACCTCCCGCAAGCTGCTCGACGCTCTCCAGGTCACGTCCTACAACCACGTGCTCATCCTCTGCGAAGACGGGCTCGATCCCCAGCGGGCGGATGCCAAAGTCCTCATCACGCTCCTGCACCTCCGGGATATCTCCGAGAAGTCCGGAAAACCCGTGTCCATGGTGAGCGAGATGCTTGACGGCCGCAATCGGGACTTGGCGCGCGTCACGCGGGCGGATGATTTCATCGTCAGCGAAAAGCTCATCAGCCTCATGCTCTCGCAAATCTCCGAGAACAAGGAACTCAATGCAGTCTTTACCGATCTCTTTGATCCCGAGGGCTCGGAGATCTACCTCAAGCCCGCCACCCACTACGTCGAAGCCGGAAAGAAAGTGGATTTCTACACGATCTGCGAAGCCGCCCGCCGCCGCGGCGAAGTGGCGTTTGGCTACAGACTCGCCGCGCTCGCCAACGACGACACCCGCGGCTACGGCGTCGTCGTCAACCCGGCCAAGTCCCGAGAGCTCGAGTTCGGTCCGTCCGATAAAGTGATCGTGCTTGCGGAGAGTTGAACGCGGGGGGCCTCGTCATGTGCGGGAAGTCCCCTCGAGTCAGAGATGAGCAAAGCGCCATTCCGACTGCGATCGGCGTGATATTTGGCTGATATTTGATCTTCGCGCGTCCTGCGCGCTCGTTTGGAGTGGGTTTGAGGGCCCGAGTGGCGCTTTGCGCCTCACTGACTCGCAAGCATCAGTCAATCCCGAGCAACACGCCCCGCAGGCACCCTCCCACCCGCGCACGCTCGTGCTGGCGCGCGGCTCCGACCATGGCATCCAGGATCCGGGCGGCCTCCTCGGTACCCATATCTTCGGGATGGAATTGAAACAAAGCGCCCCGCCCGTTTCGGAACTCCAAGGCCTCCACCGTCCCGTCCTCGGCGCGCGCGACGACGCGGAGGCCGGGGTGTTCCTGCTCGATCACGGCTTGGTGGTGGCGACTGTTGACGCTGATTTGCTTGCGTCCCACAGCGGGAAGCAGGAATTGGCTGTCTTTTGAGATCTCGATCGGGTGCCATTCACTGATATGGGTGGCATCCCGGGCTCCGTCCCTACCCACGGCATGGGCGACTGATGAATGGGGATGCGCCGTAGGCAAATCCTGCTCAAGCTTCAGCCCCAGGGAGGCCGCGCAAAGCTGCGAACCCCGGCAGATGCCGTAGAACATGCCGCGCTCGTTCTCCGTATATCGCTTGATGAGCGAAGCCTCCACCCGGTCCCGGGCTGGCAGGATATCGCGAGCTCCGGTGACAGATTCCCCGTAGAGCGCGGGATCGATATCACCGCCACCGATGGCCAGCATCCCCGGGAAAGCCTCCACCACTCGCGCATGAAATTCCGCGAGCTCTTGTTTTGACAACACCGTCTCAAGCCCGAGCGGCAGTACGTAGGGTGAGGCCCCGGCCCGATCGAGGGATCCCAAAACACTCCTGAGAAAAGGATCGCGCCCCTGCATGTGGCCCGGGCGATTGGCGAGGACGACAAACGGGAGTTCCTGCGCGGAGGGAGCAAAATCCCGGAACTCCTGACGTCCGTCCCCAAGCTTAAGACCCTGCCCGCCATTGAGCCGCCGGTAAGCGGGGTCGGAATCAAAGGCTCGCAGGTAACTCTTCACCCAAGCCCCCGGGGCCACGCCTTCCTGGATCGGGATCACGAGGCGCGGTCCGTCTGGCTCCGGCTGCCAAACCTGCAACCCCACCCCCTCCGCACGGAGGGGTGATATGCAGAAGAGCGAGGCCAGAAATACTGGAAAGCCAATACCGCGCATGGAGGAAATCATCTCCTTTGCAGCGAAGTCTTCTTGGTCCCGCTTGCGGCCTCAAGCAAAGGGGTCGGTTTTGAAAAGCGGCGTTCCGGCCGCCTGAATTTTTTCTCCGGCACTCCGGGGCGAAGCGCCCTCTTGAGCGGCGTCTTCAGGATCGCATCCTCCCGAGACAGCTCGTGCTTGATATTACTGACCCCGCAGCCTCTCGCAGCACGCTCTTTGCTTGCGGTCAGGCGCTTCAAAATTTCGCTCAACTCGGACGCCCGCAGCTCGGCTGCGCGGGACTGCTGCTCTTGCAACAGCTTACCCATATCAGCGACATCGATGGGAGAAGAGGCCGCGCCAAGCTTCCCCTCGGGATACCGGGCGGCCCCCGCTGTGACTTCGTAATCCAGCTTGTCCCCACCCTGCAGAGTGCAACCGGTCGAGCCGAGGCTCAGCCAACTGTGCTTTTTGAGTGCGGACACATCCGAACTACTCACACCCGTCGCGCTCTTGAAAGCGGTCTCGAACTCCGAGGCACTCATGTAGAACTGGGGCGCCGATTGATAGAGCCTGAGCACTTTTCTGGCACTTGCCGAGACATTCTCGGTTCCGCAGTAGACTTGGCTCACGACCGGAATAGATCGATCCGCCATGAAAAGCGCTTCTTCCAGATCGTCGGCGCCCCGCTTCTCGTTGAAGCGCGAGTAACTCCCGCTGGCAACCAGCCATTCGTCGTTGAGCGTGAATCCCCCCGCAAAAGCGGCCGAGACGAAATACTGCAACGAGCGCAGCGAGAGGTTATTCTCGAAGACCGGGTCTTCATCCCCACCCACTACCTGGACGACTTCATCGACCGCCGCCGATCCGAATCCGATCCGGGAGACGCCACGGTGGTCAGCGATATACAGATCCTCGCCTGAGACCAGCAAGTTTCCAATCACCCCGAGCAGGCTGTTCAGCCGGGTCGATCGGCGATATCCAACCTGATTCAAAGTGCCTGCCCAAAGTCGCAGGGTCGAGCCCCCCCGGGTCAGACTGCAGGTATAGACAGCATTCGTCGTCGACACGAAAACGCGACTACCAGCTGAATCCACCGCAAGCTGCGAAAAAGACGCATTCCCGATTTGGATTGAGAAATGCTGAGTCCAGGACTCGCGCTCAAGCCCGGCCGGCGTGGCATCCGAAGGCAGACCCGCGGAGTAAGCGCTCAGGAGGGCTCCACCGGAACTCGCCTCCCGATAGAGGAGGTAAATGCGGTCCGAAAGGACGTAGCTATCCAGTAGATATGCCCCTGTCGAAGGGTCCCGAGGCAATGATCCGGAATCGAGCGCCAGAAACGCTTCCGACAACAAGACAACAGGGGGCGAGAGACTGTCCTTACTCTCAAAAGCGGTGGCGGGCATGGACGAAGAAACGGGACCCGGTGAACCTCCCGCTCCCGCAAATGAGGGCGGAGTCTTGGAGAGCTCCGCGACCTTGGCGCTCACACCTGCAGTCCGTGCCTTACTGAAGAAACCAGCGCGGCAGTAGATTTCCTTGCGCATCGAGTCCGTGCTGACCAAAGCACAGAGTGCTGAACCCAGGCGGAAGAGTTCGTTCACCCGGCTGACCTGAGGAGATACAAATCGATAGACGAGCTCCGGACTCGGACGTCCGGTGGAGAAGGCCTCCCGGAAGTCGAGCTGATGAAGCTTCTTATCCTCTGCGACGTAGATCCGATCACCGTCGATATAGGGCATGGCGGAGTACGATGCTCCTTCCAACACCTTGAGGTGGCTTTCGTTCCCGCCATATATGTGCAAACCCGAGGACTGGTGCTCACCCGAGTCGATCGCACGACAGACGAACTTCATCACGTTGAGCTCGGAGTTGTATTTGTCAAAACCGAGCTGGGCCACACCTTTTCCGTTCTGACAGACGCCATCAGCCAGAAAGTCGGAAACAGCATCTGCAAATCCCTCCGCGACCGCACGGTTCTGATGCTCGTATGAGCCGAAGCTGTGCCCGCAATCGGCATTCGGCACCTGCTCGTCCTCATTGCGGTAGGTGTAGGGCGAGCGGTCCGCCGGGTAGACTCCCGCGTTCTTGACGGCGCAGTAATCATCCTCGGCGCCATCCCGGAAAACATCCGAATCGGAAATGAAATGACCCAGCTCATGAAAAAAAGTCCCACTGAGGCTGTCGCGTTTCGCGAGTGGTATCCGAAGCCCGTTGTCCCCGCCGGTGGCGGTATCCTGATCCGCAGGGAAATAGATCCACAGGCGATTGCTGAAATCCCAGGTACCGACTCCGGCCTGGTAGGTATCGACCGCCCGATTGACGGCGTGCCACATGAGGATCGCGCCATGGGTTGCATCACTCGAGTTGGCGAGTGTGAAATCGATATCACCAAACTCCTCGCGTGTCCCCTCCTCCAGCGAACGCGTATCGAGGTCGATCCTGTAGGTGTCGCCACCATCGTTGGCCCCCCCCTGCCGCGAGTCCTTGAGCTTGGCGGTGAGTCTGATCCGCGTCTCTTTGGGAACCGTGAAACCACTCAGAGTGGCACTGAAGCACCCGCCGGAGTCAGTGGTGAGCGAGCCGATTCCCGGGAGAAAAATCCCGAGCGCCTCGTATTCGACTTCGATCGGAATCCCGGCCACTCCTGACAGCAAGGGGATCTCGGGAGAGTCCAGCGTGTCTTCGACATTCACGCAACCCCGGAACTCCTGCGTTGCCGCCTGCGCACGTGGCATCGCGAGTGTCCCCGCGAGCGGGCGCAGCAATGCGATATATGATCCGGCGTTCGAGAATCGGCGTGGTTTCGGTCTCAATTCGTTTCGAGTGCTCATCTTCACACTTTTCGGACGGAGGGAGCCTGACTTGAGGGGGGCGCGCCTGGAACAACCGGAAGTCGTCAAGAAACCGACGAAAGCTGCAGTCGAGCCCGGAATACCTAGACCAAGCCCACTTCCTTCGAGAACTCTTCAAAAGGAACCAAGGCCACGCGGTCATCGATTTGGCGGGAAGTCACACCGAGATGGACTTGATAGAACTTCGGGATCGGGGTGCGATCCCGAAAATAGGAAAGGTGCGGCGAGAGAGATTTTTCACCCGTCTTGCACTCCACGGCAAAAAGCGGCTTTTTGTTCTTCAGAACTACAAAGTCCACCTCCCGCTTGTCGGTGTCGCGCAAGAACTGAAGATCCATTTGATGCCCCCGTGTATCCTGCTCATGATGGCAGAACTTCAATAAATGGGAGGCGACGAGATTTTCAAAGCGGGCGCCCCTGGATACGATGGTACTCCAATCCCAAAGATAGAGTTTCTGCTCTTTCTTGACGGCGCGGATGCGAGGCGCTCCATAAGGAGATATCTGAAAGCTGTAATAGAGCGCATCCAGCAAAGAGAGCCAGTTCTTGATCGTTTTGAAGTCGACGCCCAGATCGCCCGCAAGCCCCTTGACTGAGAGCGGACTCCCGACCCGCTCCGGCAGGCATTCGGCCAAGGTCTGAATCTGGTCAATCTCGCGAACGGAGGACAAGTCGCGCAAATCCTCACGCACAACTCGGGAAAGCCTCTGCTGATGCCACCGGCGAAGGACCGTCTCGTTTTTTTTGAAGAACGGCTCCGGAAAGCCCCCGTATTGGAGCAGATCCCCCAGGGCGTTTCTTGAATACTCGAGCTCGGCGATACTGAGTGGATGCAGGCGGTAATAGTGATATCTACCCAGAAGCGAGTCCCCACCCCGTCGAAAATGATCCAGACGAGCGGATCCCGTGATCAGGAAGCGATGCGTGTTCTTGAGTGTATCGTAAAAGCCCTTGATGAGATTTCTCCAATTCTTGAACTTGTGAATCTCATCCAGAACGATGAGTCGCTGTTCGCGAGGCCAGTCTTTACCCCGGATGCGCAGCTTGTGCTCATCATCATCCCAATTTAGATAAGCCGGATGCCCATCTCGGTACTTGGGAAGCAAAGATTGAGCCAGACTGGTCTTCCCCACTTGGCGAGGGCCCCCGAGAAAAACCATCTTGTCTTCAAGATCAGAACGAATGGCCTCAGTCAAATACCGCGTTAGTAAAGTGGACATAGGTCCACTATACTCATGAGTATAGTGGACCTATGTCCACTTTACTAACGCGGTATTTGACTGAGGCCATTCGTTCTGATCTTGAAGACAAGATGGTTTTTCTCGGGGGCCCTCGCCAAGTGGGGAAGACCAGTCTGGCTCAATCTTTGCTTCCCAAGTACCGAGATGGGCATCCGGCTTATCTAAATTGGGATGATGATGAGCACAAGCTGCGCATCCGGGGTAAAGACTGGCCTCGCGAACAGCGACTCATCGTTCTGGATGAGATTCACAAGTTCAAGAATTGGAGAAATCTCATCAAGGGCTTTTACGATACACTCAAGAACACGCATCGCTTCCTGATCACGGGATCCGCTCGTCTGGATCATTTTCGACGGGGTGGGGACTCGCTTCTGGGTAGATATCACTATTACCGCCTGCATCCACTCAGTATCGCCGAGCTCGAGTATTCAAGAAACGCCCTGGGGGATCTGCTCCAATACGGGGGCTTTCCGGAGCCGTTCTTCAAAAAAAACGAGACGGTCCTTCGCCGGTGGCATCAGCAGAGGCTTTCCCGAGTTGTGCGTGAGGATTTGCGCGACTTGTCCTCCGTTCGCGAGATTGACCAGATTCAGACCTTGGCCGAATGCCTGCCGGAGCGGGTCGGGAGTCCGCTCTCAGTCAAGGGGCTTGCGGGCGATCTGGGCGTCGACTTCAAAACGATCAAGAACTGGCTCTCTTTGCTGGATGCGCTCTATTACAGCTTTCAGATATCTCCTTATGGAGCGCCTCGCATCCGCGCCGTCAAGAAAGAGCAGAAACTCTATCTTTGGGATTGGAGTACCATCGTATCCAGGGGCGCCCGCTTTGAAAATCTCGTCGCCTCCCATTTATTGAAGTTCTGCCATCATGAGCAGGATACACGGGGGCATCAAATGGATCTTCAGTTCTTGCGCGACACCGACAAGCGGGAGGTGGACTTTGTAGTTCTGAAGAACAAAAAGCCGCTTTTTGCCGTGGAGTGCAAGACGGGTGAAAAATCTCTCTCGCCGCACCTTTCCTATTTTCGGGATCGCACCCCGATCCCGAAGTTCTATCAAGTCCATCTCGGTGTGACTTCCCGCCAAATCGATGACCGCGTGGCCTTGGTTCCTTTTGAAGAGTTCTCGAAGGAAGTGGGCTTGGTCTAGGTATTCCGGGCTCGACTGCAGCTTTCGTCGGTTTCTTGACGACTTCCGGTTGTTCCAGGCGCGCCCCCCTCAAGTCAGGCTCCCTCCGTCCGAAAAGTGTGAAGATGAGCACTCGAAACGAATTGAGACCGAAACCACGCCGATTCTCGAACGCCGGATCATATATCGCATTGCTGCGCCCGCTCGCGGGGACACTCGCGATGCCACGTGCGCAGGCGGCAACGCAGGAGTTCCGGGGTTGCGTGAATGTCGAAGACACGCTGGACTCTCCCGAGATCCCCTTGCTGTCAGGAGTGGCCGGGATTCCGATCGAAGTCGAATACGAGGCGCTCGGGATTTTTCTCCCGGGAATCGGCTCGCTCACCACTGACTCCGGCGGGTGCTTCAGTGCCACTCTGAGTGGTTTCACGGTTCCCAAAGAGACGCGGATCAGACTCACCGCCAAGCTCAAGGACTCGCGGCAGGGGGGGGCCAACGATGGTGGCGACACCTACAGGATCGACCTCGATACGCGTTCGCTGGAGGAGGGGACACGCGAGGAGTTTGGTGATATCGATTTCACACTCGCCAACTCGAGTGATGCAACCCATGGCGCGATCCTCATGTGGCACGCCGTCAATCGGGCGGTCGATACCTACCAGGCCGGAGTCGGTACCTGGGATTTCAGCAATCGCCTGTGGATCTATTTCCCTGCGGATCAGGATACCGCCACCGGCGGGGACAACGGGCTTCGGATACCACTCGCGAAACGCGACAGCCTCAGTGGGACTTTTTTTCATGAGCTGGGTCATTTCATTTCCGATTCGGATGTTTTCCGGGATGGCGCCGAGGATGATTACTGCGCCGTCAAGAACGCGGGAGTCTACCCGGCGGACCGCTCGCCCTACACCTACCGCAATGAGGACGAGCAGGTGCCGAATGCCGATTGCGGGCACAGCTTCGGCTCATACGAGCATCAGAACCGTGCGGTCGCGGAGGGATTTGCAGATGCTGTTTCCGACTTTCTGGCTGATGGCGTCTGTCAGAACGGAAAAGGTGTGGCCCAGCTCGGTTTTGACAAATACAACTCCGAGCTCAACGTGATGAAGTTCGTCTGTCGTGCGATCGACTCGGGTGAGCACCAGTCCTCGGGTTTGCACATATATGGCGGGAACGAAAGCCACCTCAAGGTGTTGGAAGGAGCATCGTACTCCGCCATGCCCTATATCGACGGTGATCGGATCTACGTCGCAGAGGATAAGAAGCTTCATCAGCTCGACTTCCGGGAGGCCTTCTCCACCGGACGTCCGAGTCCGGAGCTCGTCTATCGATTTGTATCTCCTCAGGTCAGCCGGGTGAACGAACTCTTCCGCCTGGGTTCAGCACTCTGTGCTTTGGTCAGCACGGACTCGATGCGCAAGGAAATCTACTGCCGCGCTGGTTTCTTCAGTAAGGCACGGACTGCAGGTGTGAGCGCCAAGGTCGCGGAGCTCTCCAAGACTCCGCCCTCATTTGCGGGAGCGGGAGGTTCACCGGGTCCCGTTTCTTCGTCCATGCCCGCCACCGCTTTTGAGAGTAAGGACAGTCTCTCGCCCCCTGTTGTCTTGTTGTCGGAAGCGTTTCTGGCGCTCGATTCCGGATCATTGCCTCGGGACCCTTCGACAGGGGCATATCTACTGGATAGCTACGTCCTTTCGGACCGCATTTACCTCCTCTATCGGGAGGCGAGTTCCGGTGGAGCCCTCCTGAGCGCTTACTCCGCGGGTCTGCCTTCGGATGCCACGCCGGCCGGGCTTGAGCGCGAGTCCTGGACTCAGCATTTCTCAATCCAAATCGGGAATGCGTCTTTTTCGCAGCTTGCGGTGGATTCAGCTGGTAGTCGCGTTTTCGTGTCGACGACGAATGCTGTCTATACCTGCAGTCTGACCCGGGGGGGCTCGACCCTGCGACTTTGGGCAGGCACTTTGAATCAGGTTGGATATCGCCGATCGACCCGGCTGAACAGCCTGCTCGGGGTGATTGGAAACTTGCTGGTCTCAGGCGAGGATCTGTATATCGCTGACCACCGTGGCGTCTCCCGGATCGGATTCGGATCGGCGGCGGTCGATGAAGTCGTCCAGGTAGTGGGTGGGGATGAAGACCCGGTCTTCGAGAATAACCTCTCGCTGCGCTCGTTGCAGTATTTCGTCTCGGCCGCTTTTGCGGGGGGATTCACGCTCAACGACGAATGGCTGGTTGCCAGCGGGAGTTACTCGCGCTTCAACGAGAAGCGGGGCGCCGACGATCTGGAAGAAGCGCTTTTCATGGCGGATCGATCTATTCCGGTCGTGAGCCAAGTCTACTGCGGAACCGAGAATGTCTCGGCAAGTGCCAGAAAAGTGCTCAGGCTCTATCAATCGGCGCCCCAGTTCTACATGAGTGCCTCGGAGTTCGAGACCGCTTTCAAGAGCGCGACGGGTGTGAGTAGTTCGGATGTGTCCGCACTCAAAAAGCACAGTTGGCTGAGCCTCGGCTCGACCGGTTGCACTCTGCAGGGTGGGGACAAGCTGGATTACGAAGTCACAGCGGGGGCCGCCCGGTATCCCGAGGGGAAGCTTGGCGCGGCCTCTTCTCCCATCGATGTCGCTGATATGGGTAAGCTGTTGCAAGAGCAGCAGTCCCGCGCAGCCGAGCTGCGGGCGTCCGAGTTGAGCGAAATTTTGAAGCGCCTGACCGCAAGCAAAGAGCGTGCTGCGAGAGGCTGCGGGGTCAGTAATATCAAGCACGAGCTGTCTCGGGAGGATGCGATCCTGAAGACGCCGCTCAAGAGGGCGCTTCGCCCCGGAGTGCCGGAGAAAAAATTCAGGCGGCCGGAACGCCGCTTTTCAAAACCGACCCCTTTGCTTGAGGCCGCAAGCGGGACCAAGAAGACTTCGCTGCAAAGGAGATGATTTCCTCCATGCGCGGTATTGGCTTTCCAGTATTTCTGGCCTCGCTCTTCTGCATATCACCCCTCCGTGCGGAGGGGGTGGGGTTGCAGGTTTGGCAGCCGGAGCCAGACGGACCGCGCCTCGTGATCCCGATCCAGGAAGGCGTGGCCCCGGGGGCTTGGGTGAAGAGTTACCTGCGAGCCTTTGATTCCGACCCCGCTTACCGGCGGCTCAATGGCGGGCAGGGTCTTAAGCTTGGGGACGGACGTCAGGAGTTCCGGGATTTTGCTCCCTCCGCGCAGGAACTCCCGTTTGTCGTCCTCGCCAATCGCCCGGGCCACATGCAGGGGCGCGATCCTTTTCTCAGGAGTGTTTTGGGATCCCTCGATCGGGCCGGGGCCTCACCCTACGTACTGCCGCTCGGGCTTGAGACGGTGTTGTCAAAACAAGAGCTCGCGGAATTTCATGCGCGAGTGGTGGAGGCTTTCCCGGGGATGCTGGCCATCGGTGGCGGTGATATCGATCCCGCGCTCTACGGGGAATCTGTCACCGGAGCTCGCGATATCCTGCCAGCCCGGGACCGGGTGGAGGCTTCGCTCATCAAGCGATATACGGAGAACGAGCGCGGCATGTTCTACGGCATCTGCCGGGGTTCGCAGCTTTGCGCGGCCTCCCTGGGGCTGAAGCTTGAGCAGGATTTGCCTACGGCGCATCCCCATTCATCAGTCGCCCATGCCGTGGGTAGGGACGGAGCCCGGGATGCCACCCATATCAGTGAATGGCACCCGATCGAGATCTCAAAAGACAGCCAATTCCTGCTTCCCGCTGTGGGACGCAAGCAAATCAGCGTCAACAGTCGCCACCACCAAGCCGTGATCGAGCAGGAACACCCCGGCCTCCGCGTCGTCGCGCGCGCCGAGGACGGGACGGTGGAGGCCTTGGAGTTCCGAAACGGGCGGGGCGCTTTGTTTCAATTCCATCCCGAAGATATGGGTACCGAGGAGGCCGCCCGGATCCTGGATGCCATGGTCGGAGCCGCGCGCCAGCACGAGCGTGCGCGGGTGGGAGGGTGCCTGCGGGGCGTGTTGCTCGGGATTGACTGATGCTTGCGAGTCAGTGAGGCGCAAAGCGCCACTCGGGCCCTCAAACCCACTCCAAACGAGCGCGCAGGACGCGCGAAGATCAAATATCAGCCAAATATCACGCCGATCGCAGTCGGAATGGCGCTTTGCTCATCTCTGACTCGAGGGGACTTCCCGCACATGACGAGGCCCCCCGCGTTCAACTCTCCGCAAGCACGATCACTTTATCGGACGGACCGAACTCGAGCTCTCGGGACTTGGCCGGGTTGACGACGACGCCGTAGCCGCGGGTGTCGTCGTTGGCGAGCGCGGCGAGTCTGTAGCCAAACGCCACTTCGCCGCGGCGGCGGGCGGCTTCGCAGATCGTGTAGAAATCCACTTTCTTTCCGGCTTCGACGTAGTGGGTGGCGGGCTTGAGGTAGATCTCCGAGCCCTCGGGATCAAAGAGATCGGTAAAGACTGCATTGAGTTCCTTGTTCTCGGAGATTTGCGAGAGCATGAGGCTGATGAGCTTTTCGCTGACGATGAAATCATCCGCCCGCGTGACGCGCGCCAAGTCCCGATTGCGGCCGTCAAGCATCTCGCTCACCATGGACACGGGTTTTCCGGACTTCTCGGAGATATCCCGGAGGTGCAGGAGCGTGATGAGGACTTTGGCATCCGCCCGCTGGGGATCGAGCCCGTCTTCGCAGAGGATGAGCACGTGGTTGTAGGACGTGACCTGGAGAGCGTCGAGCAGCTTGCGGGAGGTGATATCTCCGTGCTCGTGGGTGAGCTTGAGTTTCTTCGGGCTGCCTTGCTCCACCAGGGCGGCCTCGATGGCTTCCGGTTCCTGTTCGCTTACGACATGCACGACCGAGTCCTCGGCCACATACTGATCGAGCTCGCGGATCAGCGTCGGCACGCGCCAGTTCCAGCCCAGGATCAGCGTGCGCTCGCCGTGCGCAAACGGGGGAGGGGCGTTTTGAAGCAGTTCCTCCCGGATCGCGGGCTTGGGCTTTTTCGAAAGAGCGATTGTGCTGTCGTCCTCGGCGATCACGATGATCTGGTCGCCGCTTTCGATTTTCATCTCCATCGAAGGGTTGACGAGCACGCGGCCATCGTTTTTGCGGAGCCCGATCACCGAGCTTTCTTCGAATTCAAAGAGCGACTCGCCAAAACTCTTGCCCGTGAGTCCGGGTTCTTTTTTGAAATAGATCTCGCAGCCATCAAAATCCAAAAGCTCCGTGTACACCACCGACAAGCCCGACTGCCGGCAGGTCTGCACCGTGATCCGCGAGATCAGGTCTCCGACCAGGATCAGTTCGGCCTCGTCGCGCCCCACGAGGCGTGCGACTTCCATGTTCTTGGGATCGCGGATTTCGGCCACGATATGGTATCGATCACTCCGCCTGCGCGGAGAGTTGGTGAGTGCCAGCAGCGTCTTGATCACTTCCGAGTCCGGGTCCTCGGACTGCGGGGCCGCGATGATGATGGACTTGGAGGTCTGGACACTCACGCGGTCGAGGTCATTGAGATCGATCGGACTGCCCGAGCGGCAGATGACACGCATGCGGCCCGGGTTCTCGAGGCGCTCACGCACTTCGTCTTCCATTGTAACTTTGTCCTCGTTGCCCAGAATCACCACGCAGGAGTCTTTCTGGCTCTGATTGGCGTTGGAGAGTTCGTGGAGGATAGCAAAGACTTGGGGGCTCCAGCCCAGGATCACCGTGTGGTTTTTCTCGATGACTTGCGAGCGCCCCTTGCGGAGCTCGTCGAGCTGCGCCTCGATCCCGCTCGTGAGTAGACCAATCAACGTGCTGATGACGAAGATCCCGCAGAACGTGATCACAAGCATCATGATCAGGAAGCCCCAGCCTCCTTCGTCTCCCCCCATGGTGCCGGCGTCGAGCGTACGCATGAGCGCCATCCAGAGCACGTCAAAAAAGCCTTTTTGTGCGGCCATTTCATCAGGCAGGATCCCGAAGCCCCACACGATCAGCGACAGCGAGACGAGCGCTCCTGCCGAGAGGAGGGCAAGCCAGGCGATGAGTGCGATCGTCCCGCGCGAGAGTGTGTTATCAAACGCATATCTGAGTTTCTGACCGAGGCTTGGCTTTTCCATGGGGGGCTCCCGTCGTAGTGATCGACTTCTGGTTATCCTCTTAGGATATCGCAGAGCAGCGCATCTTAAAGGGGCAGGATTTGCCGCGGGGTGGGATTTCAGTACCTTCAAGACGCGGATTTCAACCTTGCCGTGAGGCTTGTCCGACAAACTCCTCGATCATGCGTGTGAGCTCCGCCGGGCGATCCAGTTGCGGGCAGTGGCCGAACTCCTCGGGCTCCACAAACTCCGCTTGGGGCGGGAGGTGCTGTCGATACCATTCGCGCATCTCGGGGATCATGATTTTCTCGCGCTTGCCCCAAATGAAAAGCAAAGGCGCTTTGAGTCGCTCCAGTTCCTCGGCAGTCAGCAGGTGCCGGAGTTCCGTCAGTCGCGGCAGAATCTCGATCCAAGGGCGTTTGAAAAGCGCATGGACCAGCGGACCGATCGCATTGCCGAGGGAATGGTGGCCGGCTTCGGCAAAAAGGCCGGGCAGTCCCCGCAGGGCGCGCATTTCCGAACGCCCGTGGAGGTCCTTGAAAAACCTTGCCGCATCCGAACTCTTGCTGAACCGGAAGCGGCTGAAAAACCGCTCGTAAACCTCCATGGGGAGTGGTGCGCCGGCCGGCGATATCAAGATCAGGCCGCGCACCCGCTCCGGATGCGCGAGTGCGAGCCGGATGGCGAGCCACCCGCCGAGCGAGTTACCGATCAAAATTCCAGGATTCCGCTCCGATATGCTGCCGGTGAAGTGTTCGATCAGGCTCTCGTCGATGGCATGCCCGAAATCCTCAAGGCTCTCGGGGTTGTCACTCAGTCCATGCCCGAGGAGATCGGGGGTGTGGACGGTGTGGCGGGTGGCGAGGCGCCTGGCAAGCGGGATCCACTGCGAGGCGACAGCATTGTAACCATGAATGAAATAAATCGGTGGTGTCTCGGTGCCCTTTCCGCTCCGGGGCTCGAATCTGAGGGAGTGAATCCGTCCGCGACCCGTTGGGGTGATATCAATTTTGAAAACCCCTTGAGCGGCCAGCGTCTTGCGGTAAGCGATTTCGGCTTTTTCCGCTACGGCGAGGAGCCGGTGCTCCCAGGGGCTCAGGGGCGGTAACGGGGAAAGGTTGGGACGGGTGCCAGGTGCCGAGTCGTTTTGCGCATTCATTAAGTAAATCTACCTTTCAATTTTAGTTTCATAAAATCGGTTTTGGTAAACTCCTCACGGAACCCGCCGTGCCCAATCAAGGCAACGGGCTCTTCAGAGTATCGGTTCGGTTGAGTGATTCGATGGATTCTCATCGGCCTGCCCTTGCCATTTCATAGACCGAAGTCGTGTAGAGAGGTTTG
>Ga0172372_10005776_pt1 | contig 17090 bp, 35 predicted proteins | sample LakKiv5m_2_FD_114544 | JGI IMG/M metagenome (GOLD analysis project Ga0172372, IMG submission 114544) | Freshwater microbial communities from Kabuno Bay, South-Kivu, Congo - kab_092012_9.5m | ecosystem: Environmental > Aquatic > Freshwater > Lake | place: Democratic Republic of the Congo...
CTATGAAATGGTTATTTTATGATGATTTATCTGACCTTAAATCTGAGTTAAGAAACTTACATTCAAATGCGTATAATAATGCTTATGAAAGTGAATATCATAGAAAAGTTTGGGATGAACTTGGAGAGTATGTTGAAAATAAACCTGAATGGTTTGAGTGGGGTAAAAAACATAGAGTTAGATTAAAACTTAAAAAGAATGTTTTATTGGGGGTTATTGTTAGTTTTTTTGGTGAGTATAAAGATTACAATGATAGTTTTGACTACTACGGTTCATTTATTAGTTTATTGGAACATTTAATGGACACTAGTGATGATTACGAATACTTAAATTTTAGAATAGTTGATTATCCTGACTATAGAGAAGTTGATAAGAATATAAATGAATATTTTAAAGATTATCTATGAAGTTTTTAATTATATAACATAGTTATTGACAAGTTATATAATCTATTTTTAAGTCGTATTTTTTGGTAGCCCAATTTTTTATAACTAAAAGTGCAGATTTATAATCTAAACTAAACATAGCCTCAATCTCCTCAACAAATGTACAATCAACCCAAAACGCCATATCAGGATTTTTAGGTATTTTGTGCATGTTTTTATTCTCATCCCAATATTTTTGATAATGAGGTCCATAATCAAATAAAGACATTTGGTATTTATCTGCGCCTGGAAATTCAAAATTAATTGAACGACTGCCTTTTTTAATTACAATATCCTTGGTTACTTTATCGAGGTAACTACTGATAATATCATTTAATTTATTTTCAGAGATTAGAAAATTCATTGTAGTTTTTTTATACTATCAGAATCTAATCCGCTCCTGTTAGTGTAGGAATCATAAACATCATGAGATGTTTGTATACCATCGTAGTATGCAAAATCACCATCTTGTTGCATAGTATCAATTGTTGGAACAATTAAGTCTTTTGAATAAGAAACCATGGTGTGTCGAAAAACGTTAGTCACATACTCAACAATATCTTCTGAATATTCAAATCTATAAACACCTCTAACCGGTCTTGATATTGGTGCTGAAGGTTGTTTAGTTGAAAAATCATAGTTTTTATTAAGATTAGAAAGTGCGCATATATAGTTATGGTCTAATGGATATGAAATATCAATACCTAACATTCCACCAGCATCGTTACATAAATTTATAAACATAGTGTCCTCAATATCGAAAGAATCCAAACCATCACTTTCCATTAGTTTTAATAATGTTTTCATATAAAAAAACAATTGCACATCACCAACTTCTTCAAAGTTAGATTTATCATCAAGGTTAAAAATATCTTTTTCCATAATAATAAATATATTAATTTAGATAAATTTGTGCGTACGGCATTTTACCATTACCACTTTTTTTAATTTTAACAGAAAACTCAACAAGAGACCCATTATTGGAATCAATTAGGTTTTGAAAATTATCGACAGGTATGGCAATAGTATCAAAATCCACATTTTTTTTGTTTTTTGAATACTTAACAGTCCACCCTAGTTTTGTTTTATATAAATTACCTTTCATATTTCTTCCTCACTAAAATAATTATATGTTAAGATAACTAAAGTTCCTATTAAAATAACTGAATTAATCATAAAATTTTAAATTAAAATTGTTTAAACGTTTAAAGATTGGATTATCATCCCAATAATTTTTGTTAAGATATTTTTTGTCTAGTTCTAAAGGTTTAAAAATATCACGATTTTTTACTAAAATGTCCAATAAAATCGTTCTATTAGATGAACTATCTTCATGTATCTTTATTGTCTCAAAAGTTTTATTTAACTTTTCATACATTAAATTTTTTATCCAATTATAAAAGATAAATCCTTGAATTTCCATATCAAATATTGAGAAAAGTTCAAATGTGTGACGTACGGAATTTTTATTCCAAAATAATTTATCATTCATAATATGAAAAGACCATTCATTTATTGAATAATTCATTAAAAGACTGCTATTATCTAATAAAATAAAAGAATAATCCTTTAACTCAGTTGAAATTCTATGATTCATTAATGAGTATAATTCTTTTGAATAAATAAAATCATTAATAAAAGAATTACCATTATAATATCGGGCATTGTTATTCATTAATCCATTCAGGTTTATCTCTACCTTTCCATTTAGAAAACCCTAACTTTTCACCAATATAGTAATTTCTATATGATTGGACAACATCTTTAACTTTAAATTTATCAGGCATTGCCTTTGGAGGTTCGGTAAGTCCTTTGTCAGAAATGTTTATCTTATTTGTTACACACCACTCAATTACATCTTGAGACTTATGTCTTTTACCGTATCGGTACGTATATTCTTTACACAATTCCAATCCCAATTCACAAAGGTAAAGATAATTTGATAAACTATTCCTAACCCAAATAGAACAAGGATGATTTTTATGTGATAACTTGTACGGTACTTGGTCGGTAGTTGTACGGTACTTGGTCGGTAGTTCGGCAATTACGTGATGTGCAGAGCAGAGAAGTTGTGCCGTTTCAAGTACCATTTTGACTACGTGTTTGTCACAGTGATACTCCGCACACTTTTTAACATCCATATCTAAAAAGAAAATGTTCATTTGTCGCTGACAATTCTCATTAAAGTATTACTAATTGGAACTCTCAAATATGGTACCCTACCAACTTCAGGTACGTCAACCAAAATGGTATAAAAACCTTTTTCATCAGGTTTAACTGTCATGACATTTTCAACTATATCAATAGTTGGGGAAACTAAATATTACCCATCTCGTAAGATAACTTTTTTTTGTGTCGTGTTAAATGTTAATGTAATCATTGTATTTCTTTTATACTACAAAGATAGTAAATTTATTTCATAAAACAAAATATTTATATACGTGGATTATCTAATTAATGAAAATAAACTTAGACAATTGGTATTTAACTTGTTGGATAACAGTCAATTAAAGCATTGTGATGAAAGTGAGCCTTGGGCTGGTGGAGGAACACCGTACTATGTTTGGACTAGTAATGAAGATGAAGGAGAATATTGGACAGACCCGGACATTGGATTTGTGTACTATGACCACCCAAATAGTTATGATTTTTTAAATACTTATGAAGATGATATGTTTCCATTAGTTGAAATTTTAGAACCTTATTGTACATTAATTACAGATTTTTTACCTGAAAATTTGGCATTAAAATATGCCGCCGAATGGTTTGAAAAAGAAATAAAAGAAAAAGTTAAAAGTGTTCATTGTGGATAGAAAAAATGTTATAATTAAAATTGCGACCAAATTAAAAAAAAAGTACGAAGGAAAAAACCCTACCGAAATTTTAGCAATGTTAAAAAATAATAATGGTATTAAACCTTTATTAGAAACTTTAACTGCCAAAGAAAGTGTTATTTTAATATTTCTATTATCCAGTAACAAAATAAAAGATTTATCAGTATTATATGATGTTCTTATATCTACAATGTATTTTTATAAAATGGTATATCTAATTGAAAAGGACCCAGACACTGAATGTGACTATTGTGGTGGTGATGGTTATAATACTTGTGATGACTGCGGCAGTACAGGACAAATAAGTTGTGATAATTGTGATGGTGATGGTGAAGTTGACTGTGAATATTGTGATGATGGGGAATATGGAGGTGAAACCTGCGATGAATGTCAAGGCGGTGGTAAAGTAACTTGTGAAGACTGCTTAGGCGATTCAGTAATGAAATGTCCAAATTGTGACGGCGATGGTGATATAAAATGTTATAGATGCTATGAAGGAATGGTTACTAAACATGATAGTATAAGGTATGAAAGTAAAGATGTTATAACTTATAATCCCCATATTAAAGGAATTATGGATTCGTCAGACTCAAGTGAGTTTATAAAACTAAATAAAGATATTTACGATAAAACAGAAAATAGCGAATTTGATTTGGTATTAAAAATTGGTGAATATATTACTGAAGAATTTAATGTTTTTAACGAGGATGATAGTTTACTTGTACAAGTAATTAATAATGATGATTTAAGTTTAGTTCAACACATATCGACAGGGAGTTTTATTATCCGCGAAACGCAAAGCGAAGAATTTTATTAATCTATGGATAGCAAACTATTAAATATATTCACTAACAAATATATCAAAGGTCACTTGAATTTTGGCGGCATTATATTAACACCAAAAATAAATGATAGTAGTCATCCATATAAATTAACTTGGAAATTAGAAAATCCAAACGATGTTTCATACACTTATTTAGCGGTTAGAAATTATATTGAAGATTCAATTATAGGATTTTTAAATTTAACTTCATCTTCAGAGGGGGTAGATAGACGCATTACTAATAGATATATTAGTTTTGAAACTGACCCAAAAAGAATTTATCTGTCAAAAGAAATGAGGAAAACAATTGAAGAGGGCCTTAAAAAAATAAGAAAAGTAAAATATAAAAATTTTGAATTTACAACAAAAGGTAAAAATTCAGAAGATAACTATTACATAACCTCCAACCACGAAGAAATTTATATTGATGTATCATTAACCGTATTAAGAGTTTTTAATTTACTAACTGGTGAAGAATTAACTATTCAAGAAATAACAGATTTGTATTCCGATATATATAACAGTGATGAGATGTCTGATTTTAACGATATTATAGGTGAAGACCTTTTTAATTATATATATGACCAACGAACAATCTATGATATAGATGAAAGTTATATTAACATGAACATTGGTTTATATGATACTACGGGAGAAATGATAGAACCCGAAGACTACTAATCTCCAAAGTATAAATCACCTCTTAAACAAACATGGGGTAATAAAGATTTGATTTCACCTTCAATTTTTTCTAACATATCATCAAAACACCAAGAAGGTATATCATCATGAGAAGCAAATTCCCAAGAGTCTTCGGCTCTGACCCCAACTTGTATATTATCAACACTAATATCTAAAAGAGCCTCATAAGTACATTCGGACAAATCAAAAAAATCACCTTTATTTTTTGTTACCCTAAGTTTTATAGGATGAAATTCTATTTCATAATCTGTTGGGTACTCATCAGAATAAGTTGAAAATTCTCCACTTAATTTTTTGTAATTATTAAAATAATTTTTAATAACATTACTTAATATTTCAATTTGTTTTTCCTCTGACATAATTTATATAAATTCTGTAATTTCCATAGTATTAATTACAACGGCAATACCAACCCTTTTAGTTATTTTTTCATGAAAATAATCATAAATACATTCTTTAACTTCCCCCTCAACTACCCAACCAATAACACCATCACCTAAAGCGTCTATTAAAGATAATTCTTCACCTGTTTCAATTAAAGTTACGGTAGCATCTTTAGAACTAACTAAAACAGCAATTTCCATTATAAGTTGTTCATGAATTGGAGATTTTTGATTAGTAATGTTTGAGTTTACAACGATAAAATCATAATTATAATTCCCACATTTAAACCCATCAAAACCAATTGAATGAGTATCTGTTAATAGATTTTTAGCAATCTCAATTGATTTTTCTCTTCCCCTATATTCTGTTAATAATGAATAAACATTTGATTCAAACAATCCCATATTTTTTAAATCAAATAGATGAAAAAAATGGTCTCCTATTTTTGCCCCATTCTTATCCCAATATTTAAAAATTAGTTCTTTATAAAAATTGTACTTCTCAAGAAACTCTAATTGATTTTCATTTATCAAAATATTCATGACTATAAATATAATAAAAAATCTTTATATTTAAGTTTAAAACTAATATATTTTTTAAAAATGGCACATCCTTTAATACATGCAAAGTCTTCAGCCAAAAAATTTGGTGGTAAGTGGGAAGATTATATCGATATTCATAATTGGTTTGATGAAACTAAGGCTTGGTATGGTCATTCATATCATAGAATGTTTAGACATCATAGTGAAGGTATTTTTGAGTGTGAAAAGAAATTTGGTATGTTCTTTACTAATAGTGATGAAAAAATTGTATACACTAGATATGTTGGAGAACAACATGTAAGAGAAGATTGTTATAATCATATACCATCCGCAAGAGAATGGATTGACGCATTACAAAATAAAGAAAAACCTATGTGGATGATGAGAGTGTTAGATATTAATGTGGATTGATATATTTATTGAAAAAACTAATTATGGAACAAATTCAATTAACAAAACAAGAATTAGAAAGTTTAAAATTATTTTCTTACTACATACAATCACATGGTTGTGGTGAGGTAACTTGCGACATTTATTTTTACGAAGATGGAAATAATGTTGAGCTATATGATTTAAAAAATTGGTATTGTAAAGAAGGTGGTCGTACCTCAATCGAAGGTTACGAATCAATTATAGAAGTTATGGAAAAGATTATTAACTCAATTGATATTGGAAGTTATTTAGAGTCGGATGATTATGATATAAGAGGTGTAATAGAAATATCCATAGATGCTAAAGAAAGAAAACTTGATATTGAATTAATTGAGACTGTTAGAGCAACAAATGAGTTAGGAAGTCAAAGAGAAGTTAATGAAGACGATGCCGTAGAACTATTAGAATTTTATGAACTGTTAAGACAAGAAGGAGTTAATGAAGCGTCTGTTGAGTTTAGTGGCGGAGGAGATAGTGGTGAGATATATGATAATGTTGAAGTTCTTAGTGGAAGAAAAGGTTCATATAAAACTGACCGTAACGTTGAAGATTTTTTATATTCATGGTTAGAAGATTTCTATGGTGGATGGGAAATAAATGAAGGTTCTAGTGGTAGATTTATATTTAATATACAAAAAAATGTAGTGTACTTAGATTTTTATGAAAATATTGAAAATAATGAAAGTAGAGGTAAGGTAATACATATTGATTTTTAATAAATCACATTTGTAAAAGTAGTACCTGAACACGTTATAAAATAAGATGGAGACTCAAGATACTCTTTAACTAAAAAAAGTTTATCAATACCAAAACCAACAGAAAATCTTTTTATTTCATCCATCATTGATGATGACGAATAATAATTATCATTGTTTAATAATACAAATACTTTATCATCAACAACAATAATATCATCAATTTTGCCATTCCAACCCTCATGTTTTTTAACAAATTCAAGGAATAATTCTTTATTAGTTTTCATTATATTATTTCTAAAATTATTTCAGTTTTACCTTCCCATTTAACAATTTTTGATTTTGGAACCCAAAACTCCATCTCACCAATTTCATCAACACGTTTTAAATATTCTTCACGGAATTTAGTTGCTTGACTTTTATCAGTAATGTAAGTTACACCAAGATGTTTAGCACAAGTTTTACCCATACCGGTCAACATTGAGAACTCATCGGTTAATGTTTTCATACAACAAGTACAAACATCACCACGTTTGATTGTAAGTTTACCTGAGAATTTAACCGCCTTATCTGTAATTGCAATAACTTTTGATATATCGATAAGAATAGGGTTGAATTTTAACCCATAAGTTTCTTTAAGTTTAATACCGATAGAACGGCCAATTTTAATTGTTTCACCAGGAGTAGGTAATGGTTTAGGAAATACGAGTTTACTTTTTTGTGATTCTTTGGTTATTTGTTCATTTGCTTTTGTAACCTGTAAGTCAGTTAAAGTACCATAAGTTAATAATTTATTTTTGATGTCCAACACGAATTTATTTGTACCATCGTAATTGGCGATACTTTTCATATTTTCAGGTAGTTCATCAACTTTTACAGTTTGTTCATTAGAAAGAGCTCTCTCAACCGCCTGAGACTGTTTATCGGTTAATTTACCCCATTTAGAAATTACGTCTTTCATTTTTAATACGAAAGAGTTTTTACCTTGATAATTTTGAACTTTTGTGATTGTTGATGTCATATTGTTTAGATTTATAATACAAATATACGAAGAATTTGTGAATCCACCAAATTTATTTCTAATTGATTGATAATCAATAAGTTAGAAAACTCTACCAAACAGGGTAAAATAGGACAGTATTATCAGTTTTTTTTAATTCATCAACTAAATTACGAATATTGTTTTCAATAGATATAAAATCGTTATAGTTGATAATTGTTGAATTTGTGAAATTATAAAACCCACATTTATTATTCATAGTCTCATTTAATTCTTCGGCAAATTTTGAATTGTATAAAAAGTCGTGAATCAAACAAAACAAATATTGGTTTGTTTCAGGGTAATCAAAATATAGATAATAGAAATTATAATCATGGTGTTTTTTAAGGACAGGAAAATCATTATAAATTTCCTCCAAGAATAAAGAAAGCGTTTTGGGTAATAAATTTTTGTCCATTAAGACAAAAGTAAGAATTTAAAAAAACAATATCAATTATTTTAAAAATCTTAATTTGTAAAGAGTTGAATTAATTAATTCGCAAACATTGTCTATTTGATTTTGAATCCAAGAGTCATCACAACATTTTCTCAATTTAGTTACTTTATCGCAAAGTTCTGATAAGTATTTAATTGTGGATTCTGTAGATTTGTAATCTGAAATATCATAAGATTTATAACCTGAAATTATGCCATATTTACCTTGATAAGACTCAACCAAACCATCAACTAAACCAACGATACCATCATAATAATCATTTAAAGCTTTATGTTCTGCATAAGATTTAGTTTGAAGATGTAAAATATGTGTTTGATTTCTTGAATGTAAAAGTAAAGATATCATCTCTACATAATCTGATTTACCACCTTCTTTTTGTTCAAATACAATACCTCTTAATTCGGCCTCTCTTTTTAATAATTCTTTAGTTCTGATATCCATTATATCTTTTATTATAAATATGTAAATCTAATATAAATATTTCCTTCTATTGAAAATAATTTTAAATAAGAAACCATATATTCATACACATAATGCTCAATCATTTTGTTTGTTAATTTGGTAAACGAGTCTCTATTTGGAATATTAACATTTAGGTAATATTCGTTTGAGTATTCATCACATACATTTTTATTCGTAATGAATACTTCCATTCTTTCAAATTCAGGTAAATCAACCAATACTGGTTTTGTTTTGTGGAATTCTAAAAAGTGGTCTATCATAAAATAAAAAAACCTTTACCATAAAAATTACGATAAAGGTTTGACAATGTAAATCTAATTTATTGACCAATTACGATATCGTCAACATTGATTCCTTTTGTTCCATCGGGACCTGAGTCCGTTACTTCTTTATACATGAATGTTTTAACAACAGACACAACACTTTGTTCTGCTTGAGCAATTTTACTTTCCATCCAATCCTCTAATTGTTCGTCATCACCCATTTTTTCCCACATAGAGTAAGCCAAAGTAGCTATTGTGAATAGTTGTTGTTTTGACATATAAGAACCTTCATCGTGAGATTCATTAATTTTGTTTTTAACTTTACCAGTTAATATTTTTAATTGTTCTTCTGTTATTATTATATTTTTCATATTAACGTTTAATAATAAATATCTACTTAAATTTTAATGTTGATTTATTTAATTCTAATACACCATTTAATTCTTTAATATTTGATTTGGTAACTTCACCATTTTTATTTGAGCCTACCCAAACATAAGTTATTGGTTTCTTTGATTTAATTGTTAATATCTTATAGTACATCTCAGGTATTTTAATCTTTGATTTACCCAAATAAACTTTTTTGGTATCATTGTAAATTACCCCTGTTATTATCTGAACATCTACTTTATATTTTGATATCGAATCTTCAACTGATAGTTCCAATCTTTTCCATTTTCCTCTATTAAATCCTGCTAGTTGTGGTGCTTGATTATAAAAACTAAATGAATGGTGATTTAATGTATCGTTATAAGAAGTGATATGAGATGGCGTTAAGTGACCCATATCGTAACCGGAATATAAATAAGGTTCTTTTGAGTACGGTCCTTTTATTTCACTATGCCATTTATCATCTCTATCTGAATCTAACTTTAAAAAGTTAACATATTTTAATTCGTGTTTTGATATGTAACTATTGTTATCTGAATCAAGATATAATGTTAGTTCATTATGTTTAATAACGGTTTTTGGTTCGTTAAAAGAAACCTGACCAAATAATGTTATGGTCGATAGTAATAGTATTGTTAATAGTTTCATTGTATACTAAATTTTCTCATAGCACGCACGGAGAATAAGTCACCCTTAAGGGCGTCGGTGAAATCCCCATTGGTGAAGGAGAAGAGAAAAGCGTACTGCACATTAAACTCTGAACTACTCCAATAGTTATCAAATGCTAATTGTGTACCAGCAGTAGTTAAACCCTGAGCTATTTCCCATCTATTATCCCATACTTTATTTAATTCATCTATTGCTGGAAGATACCAATCTGACTTACCTTGATTTGTACTATTATCACATAAAACTGCTGCTGTACCTGCTGTTATACCTTCAACTGCACCAGCTGCTATTAGATTATTTGTATTAGTTTTACCATCCCAAGTACTTTCTACATTAGATATATCTACATCTATTGTTGCCCATTGAGCTGAAGTTGATAAATCTGTTGTATCTAACACTAAATAATTTTGTACTGTTCCTGCAGTAGGAGACCCTCCAGCAGAAGTTGATAACCATCTATGAGCTATTACCCCACCTTCAGATGGAACATATTCACCTATTTCATAGGTGAATCCGGTAAATCCAACATTAGGTTTTTCCAAATTAATTAAGTCGCCATTAGGATTTACTTTACTATAATCTCCATTTGTATTATCAACACCGACATAGTAAGTATTACTTGTTCCTGTGTATCCAGACAAATCTTCACCACTGGTGTAGATTGTCCAAGTTCCATTGTTATAATGTTTGATTTGTCCCATTTTTGTTTTTAATTATAAATACTCATACTTCAGATATAAATCCCCCTCAAATAAGAAAAATTTAAGATAGAATTTAAAGTAATCGTAGATATAATGTTCCAACATTTTTTTGGTATAATCTTTATATTTGTCAATATCCTTGACTTGTATAACCAAATAACACTCATCACCATATTCATCAATAACATTCTTTTCTGTTAGATATACAGGTAACTTCTCGGTCTTTCCGTTGTAAGGTAATTCGATGATTATCGGTCTTGTTTTATGATATAATAAAAATTCTCTCATACGGTATAAATATATAAAAGGAGGTATTCACCTCCTTCATAGGACCCAAACGGGTTTTGTCCACCACCTCATTTTTTAAGAACAAGGAAACTTTATTTTGTAACCAAAGCTTCAATCTTACTTCTAACGTGTTCCGTGAACTCATAAGGTTTTGAGGTTGTTAAAACGATTGAGTTAGATAGATATTTGTAAGGTATATTAACTAAAAAATCATCCCCATTAAAAAATGTCAGGTCGTTTTTAAGTTCCAAACATCCGTGAACCATACTCAAAAATAATTTGAATTGTGTTCTATCAATAAATGTTTCATTCATTAATGTACCGAATTTCTCGTTTTCGATTTTTATGTTATAATTGATTGTATTCATATTACAAATATAAGAATTATTTTATAATTTTCCTAATGATTCAATTAGATTTTTAATGTCGTGACTGGGTTTAACTGTAACTTTTTTAACATTAAAGACAATTTCATTATCTGAGTTTTTACAATATGATAAAGTTACTTGAGTACCGTTAAGGTTTCTAACAACATACTCATTGTCGTTAGAATAATCTATAATACAAAATTTATAAGTCTCCTTTAATTTTTTATACGCCAAGTCTCTAACTTCAATACGTTCTAATCTGTGATTATGTTGAGACCACTTCTCACCAACAAAATCTTCAACCAACTGAACCACTTTTTTACCTGTTTTATAGAAACCTTTACTTAAAATATGAGTTTCAACTTGCATTTTATAACCATGATTTGTGCTCCCAAATCCACGTTTGGTATAGACAATGTGTTCATTAATATGGATTTTAGGTATGTGATAATTTGGTGTATTTGGAGGCATTTCACCGTTATAAACGATTACACAATCATTATAATTAACAGTAATTGTATCAACAACGGTCCAATTATTGTAAGAAAAATTACCGTCAGAACCTACTGTAAAAGCTCTAACATCAAATTCTTCAGTTTTAGGTGTAAGTTTGAGAGTAAATTTATTACTATGTTTTTTAATGTCCTCAAAAAAATCAGTATAACTTTTTTCAAAAATGTCTTTTGAGGATTTAAACTCATTAGCCCTTCTTTGAACCGCCGACAACTGTTCTTGAATATGTTTTCTTTGTTGATTTTTTAAGTTAATAACGTCTTCCATAGTTTATTATTTTAACAATACAAATTTACAAATTAATTTTTAATCTGCCAAACTTTTTTCCAATATTTTTTGGATTTTAGGTATTTGATTCCTGTCAAACATATCATTCCAATACATCTCTTGACCAACTAAATTTTCCAAAAACTCTTCAGTCATTGTTAAACCAACCTTATCCAAGGTTTTTTTCACCTCTTCACCGTCAATATATTTTTTACCCACTTTAATAACAATATGAGTCCATTCAGTCTCAAAATTAAAATCTCTAACCATGTTGTTTTTAATCAGGTCCTGGACATAAGTTTTATCGTCATCATCAATACTTCTAAACAACATGACATAATTGAAATCAATACCGTGTTTTTTTAGTTGTTTGCCAAGTTCTAATGCAAATACACCACAACCCCCATGGTTAATATATTCGATTTTTTTATTAACCTTTTTAATTACTTTTTTGTACTTAGATAACAGTTCTTTTTTATTCATAGTGTTTTTATTTAACACTACAAAGTTGGTGATTTTTTCCTAAACTGCCAAATTTTTTTGTAAGTCCCTCTCTTTCAGAGCGTTACGTTTATCCCATTGTTTTTTACCCAAACCTAAGACAATTTCACACTTAATAAGACCTTTTTCATTTATTAATACTTTGGTTAACAGGATTGAGTGTCCTTTGATTAATTTCTTTTTTAATTTAGATAGTTCGCTTTTCTTTAAAAGAAGTTTCTTATCTCTGTTTGGGTCGTGCTCCAAAGCATTTTTATTTTCGTATATGAAGAAGTTTTTAACAAATAACTCATCATCTTTAAAATAACAATACGAATCGTTCGTTGAGATTTTATTTACTTTAACTGATTTAACTTCAGAACCAATAAGACAAATACCTGAAACAAATGTCTCCAAAATATTATAGTTAAATCTAACTTTTCTATTTTCACTAATAGTTTTCACAATACAAAGATAGGAATAAAAATAAAAAAACCCAAATAAATTTTACTTTATATGAGTTTTTAAATTATTAACCTGAAAAAGAAAGGGGGTTGTTGGTTGTAAAATATAAATATCATTAAACATACAAAAAGTATTAATTTTTTAAAACTTTTTTTATGATATTAAAAAGTTGATTACTTAAATCTAGTGGAAGGTCATCCAAATTAAAATATCTACATTCAGTATGTTCATCACCATCTTTTGCAATAGATAAGTCAGGAAGAATTTCATCTTTAAATTCTGTGTCAAAAACATACATTAGAATTTCTTTATCTTCTTTAAAGTTATCATGTCTATTTATAAACCCGGCAAAATTTAATTTATTAGGATGAAGACCGGTTTCCTCAAAGAACTCCCTTTTGGCACCATCCAAAGGATGTTCATTCTTTTCTACATGTCCACAAGGTATTGACCAAATATTAGGTAATGATTTGTTTGGAGCTCTCCTACATAAAAGGACTTTATTATTAGATTTTACTAAAACTCCACCAATTGTTTTTATTGAACTCATTTTTGATATATTTATGTAATATGATTATAAATATTAACGACAACCAATTCAAGATTAAGTTAGCAAGAACTGAAAAAGAAAAAAGTGAAGGAATGATGGGAAAAAAATTCAATCAAACTTTCAATGGGTTATTATTTTTAATGGGTGAGGGAAAACATTGTTTTTGGATGAAAAATTGCATTACAGACCTTGATATTATTTTTATAAAGAAAGGAAAGATAACAAAAATACATCACAGTTGTCCTCCTTGTAAAGAAGATAATGATGAAGATTGTGAAAGATATTGTGGGAGTGGAAATTTTGTGTTGGAATTAAAAGGAGGGACTTGTAAAACTTTAAACATTACAAAAGGAGACTCTTGTGGATTAATAGATAAATAAAAAAATACACAAATGAGAATAATAATAACAGAATCACAAATGGAATCTATGGTAAAAAAATACCTTGATTCACATTATAAAAAAATTATAAAAAAGTCAAAAACAGAATACGGAAATGTTAAAAGTAGTTCCTATTATTTTATTGAAAAAAATGAAGATAAAAATAAATCTTCAATCAAGTTTGATTCATGGAGTGGAAGGCTTTTTATGACTTATGAATTAGTATCAGAAATAATGAGTTTATTCTCAATTGAAGACGAGATAGATGCTGAGTTAATTATTTCAGAATGGGTTGAAGAAAAATTAAATGTTGATATTGATGTTACGCAACATTATACCTATGGTGCTGATTCTTTATTAGGAGATTATTTTAAGTTTGATTAATCATTTTCGACTTCGTTAATTATTTTTCCGTATTTGTAACCATTACAATCAACAATTTCAAACTCAACTATTGTAGAATCTTTTAAATCGTCTTTAATATCATCACCCAAAAGTCTAACTTTATCGAATCCTAAATCATTGGATAATAAACTAAAATCATCTGTTGTTGGAAGGACAAAATATCTAATCATCCATCCGTTTTTTGTGTTTTTTAATATTCCTCTCATATTTTTTCATTAAATTTTAAAAAAGTCGGATTTTCTAATTGTTTAAATCCATTTTCTTTATCTTCATACATATATGATAACGTTACAACACACATTAATAATTGTTTCATCTCACTTTCAATATCACAAACTTCTATGTTTATGGTATTATCATCAGAATTAATTCGTTTATTTAATTTTTCAACCAAAGAGTTGTAATTGTCTAACAATTCCCATCTCAATCCATCCATATTTACTTCCATAATATTATATTTCTTTGTTTTTTCTTTCATTGTCAAAATCTTCAAAGTAAGATTTCATATTTGCCAGTTCAATTGATATTCTTCTTAACTCACTATTCAATATTTGAATTTCTTCCATCTTTTCATCGAACAATGTAAATCCTGTATCAATTAATTTTTTTTCATTATCTGTTAAATCCTCTTTGGATAAAGATAACTTATCGCACATAATCTTATAGTATTCTTTTTTAAGAAAGTTCATTCTTCTTTAAATCACTAAAATGTATTCCGCGCTTCAGGTAAGGGTTTGTTACCTTCTAAAGTTAATCCCGGTGGGTAACCCCCAAGAGGAAATGATATAGGTTTCTTATCAGATTCGTATAGGTCTAATAACCTGAATACTTCGTGTTTGAATTGAGATATGGTTCCAGTTCTTTCAAACTCAATTTCAATTAATTGTTTTAATGTTTCTAATGTCATTTTAATAATTTTGCGTGTTTTTCATTTCTTTTTATGTTCTTATTGAATACATCAATAATTTCAAACTCAACCTCCTTATCCTTTTTCAATACAATAATAGGTTTTGGATTGGTAACATCAAACTCCTCAATTATCACGGGTATTTTTTGTGATACCGCACCTTCTATACTTGATATGTTATTAAGAACATACCATTTTCCATTCGATTCTTTATATAATTTTCCTTTCATATCTTGTTAATTTCTTCTTTTACTTTTAACCAATAACTCAAATACATTGGGTGTGGTGTAATGTGATGAGTTACAATACCTAATTTTGTATCATCAAATTCACTATCTGATGCTCTACTTTTAATAATTTCATTTACAACTTGAATTGCTGAATTATGAAATTTATTAACCAAATCTTACTCCTTTTCCTTTGGTGTCATTTCAAATATTAAATATTTTTTTTATAATATGTGTTTAAAATAATGTCCTCCACTCATTTTTTATAAAGTTAATAATTATTTTTCGTTAACCAAAAAAACATTTGATATAACTTTAAAACTTTTCTTTCTATCTAATGTTCTAATAACAACTCCTTCTCTATCAAAATTAGGATTTAATTTTGACTTATCATCGGCATATTGTAATAACTCATCAATTGTATCTGGTAATGTAAAATCCTCAGATAAAACAGGTATTGTTTCCAATTCTAACATATCAATAAGATGTTCAAAACCTTTGTAGTCCAAATACTCTTGAGTATCAATATTGAAAGCGTTGAAGAATTTAACCGTTTGTCCTTTTACTTTATATGGATTCCCCTGCACCCCTTCTCCAACTAATTCCCCCTGAATACACACATTATAAGAAACCCCCTTCAATTTGTTTTCTATGTCCAAATTTCGAGCAACTTTCCAAAATGTATTACCTTCCGATTCAAGTAATTCCAAGTTTCTTGAACAAACTCCAAACACACCATCTTTGTAATAGAATGTTGCTGATGAGCCATCCAATTTTTCTGTTACATAATACTTATGTTTCTTTAATTCTTCATATTCCGAAGATAAGTTTTGTATTCTTTCTTCATTTGTTTTACGAATGAATGAAGGAAATAAACCTTTGGCAATTCCTGATAGTTCAGCAGAAACCGGTGGCTCATATTTTTTAATCCCCAATATTTCAGTTACGTCTAAACCTTCATTAATGTCAATAGATGTCGGTAAAACACTAATTGGTAAAATTAATCCTTGGGAAATTTGTTTTTTTAATTTGATGGTCCTTAATTTAAAACCTTCTTCATCACCCATCTTTTTATAAGATGATTTTCTTAAAAATTCAAACTCTTCTCTTATTGGTAAGAATGAATCAATCTCACAATAGATGACCATATCACCGACTTTGTGACCAACATCTTTTGCGACAACAACTTTCCATCCATCAACCGTTGCGACTTCAATCTTATCGGCACCTTCAATTGGACTAATGTCCTTTATTACTCTAACCGATGCTAATACTCTTTCTTTCATAATACAAAGATACGAAAATTATTTTAAAAACTTAATAATTTTTTCTTTAATTCCTGATTGTTTAATTCCTTCATTTGAACGAGGTGTGTGAACAAAGTTTTTTAATCCATACAAGAAATTACCACTAATATCACCA
>Ga0172372_10005777_pt1 | contig 17088 bp, 13 predicted proteins | sample LakKiv5m_2_FD_114544 | JGI IMG/M metagenome (GOLD analysis project Ga0172372, IMG submission 114544) | Freshwater microbial communities from Kabuno Bay, South-Kivu, Congo - kab_092012_9.5m | ecosystem: Environmental > Aquatic > Freshwater > Lake | place: Democratic Republic of the Congo...
TTGCTGTAGTATATATTTTTACCATTGCTAGTTGTATTATATAGTTTATAAACCATTAATCTATTACTAAATCCTTGTTTCTTGCAAGTTATTAGTTGGTTTTTAACAAAAATTATATTAAGAATTCTAATGAGTAGCTAAAATTATACTATATATCACAATGACTTTACCCAAAAATAGAGGGATTGATAAAGACCGGATGAGAATTGATAGAAACATACCGAATTATTTGACAATTCTTAGAATAGTTGCAATTCCCCTTATTGTAATGTCGTTTTATTTTGAGGATTCAAAATTTGCTCATAGATTTGGAGGAATAATTTTTGCAGCAGCAAGCCTAACTGATTTTTTTGACGGTTATTTAGCAAGGAGATACGATATAGTTTCGAACCTTGGTAAGATGCTTGATCCCATAGCAGATAAAGTACTAGTAGGGTGTGTTCTTGTACTACTTGTTAAAGCAGGAAGGGCAGATGAGATTCCTTGTCTTTTAATTTTAGCCAGGGAATTTGTTGTAGCAGGTTTACGAGAGTTTTTAGCTCAGGTAAGTGTTAGTGTACCGGTAACAAGATTGGCCAAGATTAAAACGGCTATACAAATGATTTCCATGACCATGCTTATCATTGGTTCGGTAGGGTCAGGTATCTCGTGGCTTGACCTGGTAGGTCACATTTTTCTATGGATTTCAGCATTTCTGACTCTTGTAACGGGTTATTCCTATCTGCAAGCCTGTAGTAAGTATTTTTAAGTATTTCTAAAAATTTTATGAAATTATAAAATAGTACAATCACAAATCCAGCCCAACGCTTCTACAACAATATTTTCTTCCGAAAAACTGCTAGAGCTCTCTGAATAAGAGCTGCTAGTTGAATGAGATAAGGATGAAGATAATGAAGAAGATAAAGGATAAGAACAAGAGCTTCCCGAAGAACAAGAAGATGAGAAGGAAATAGAAGAATTGCTTTCCTCTCCAACTTCGAAAATTGGCAAGTAATCTATTATAATTTTATTAATTCCTATAGGAAGAAACCAAGAATTGTAGATAATGTCGGCTATTTTGCCCAGGTGTTCTTTGAAAACACCTAAATGACTAATCAGTTTCTCAATTTCAGTTTTTTTAGATAGCTTTCCTCCCTTTTCCAAGAAAAAGCTTATAATTTCTTTTTGCAACTCGGGAGCTTCTATTGTTTCTGATCTGTTTAAAACAATATCTAATGGGTTGCCTATTTTAGAAGCATGCTCTAATTGCTTAGGAACAAATTCATATAGCTTTTTCAATAATTCAAGGTTTTTATTGTCAGATTTATTAGTTACGGTATTGAAGGCTAGTCTATGAAGCAGCGGTAACCCGTAGTTTTGTATTTTACTTAACTCGAATCCGCTTTTGCTTTTCTCATGATACGATAAAATCTTCTCTAAATTTAATTCATCTATTTGTATCAAATAGGCTTGAATTATTTTGGCGATTTGAGTTGGTATCGTACTAATTCCGGCTTCTATATAACGTATTATTTTACCTTTAACAAAGCTGCATAAAGAATTGTAATCATATATGTCAGGTAAGCTTTTTTCCGCTGATAGGTGAAAGTATTTTGATCCTAGTAAGAACATATACCTCGCATCGTCCCCTTCATGATTCATTAAACCGAAAGGGCCTTCTACCTCGCCGTGAGGAATTGTTAATTTATCAACGAAACTACCAAATATTGCGTCTCTGCACGTATGAGACATAGGAGTTAATAACGACTTTCTGCCCCATATATGTAGGACGTGGTTACCGAATGTGTCTATAATATTTACATCTGCTCCTTGACCGAGCAACATTGCTATAGCATTTAAGCTATTGGCATAAAATAGAGCAGAGCGGCCATATTCATCCTTAATATTTACATCTACCCCAGTTTCCTTGATTAAATTTTTTGCACCAATTACCATATTTGATTCTATATATCTTATTAGTAATGGGCTTTCTTCATCTATTAAAATTCTATTATCCCTGTATACTTCATAATCTTCAATATCATCTGTATCATAACCGGATTCGCTAATTTCTGTGTAATGCCTAGCTTTGGGAATTAATGATTTGCTAGAAATAATTCTCGTAATTTTACTTAATACTTTTTCAGGATCTAACTTATCATTAGAATAAAACAATAACTTTCTTCCCTCATCTAATAACAGATCTCGGAGTGGGTCGCTCAACGAATCATGATACGACTTCTCTCGAACAAAGTATTGTTTTACTGTTTCATCAGTTCCTGGGTAATTATAACTAGCAACTAAGGCGCGATATATGCCTTGAGAATATGCAAATATTATTTCGTCAAGCTCGGCCTTGATTTTAGGAGATAGAAGAATCCTAGGTAATGTATTTGTAAGAGTAAGTTCTGGGTCGTAATGCGGTTTCCATAAAGCTTTTTCTACAAAAGCAAGTCTTGTTTCTGGGATTTGCTCGGTATATTCATCTTTAGCCCCCTTGGCGATAATTTCATATATTTTTTCAATATCTATCAAGCCTTTACCTGTTAAAGGAATATCTTCTGTCTCAAATTTATTTATCAGAAAGTTATAGATTTTTTTGGAATATTCAAAAACCGTTTCATCAAATGCGTTAATTAGTTCTTGTGGAATTCCGAACGCAGACTTACCCTTGTCAATGTAATGTTTTTTCATAGTTATTTGAAAATGTTTTTAACTTAAAATTGCAGTATTCTAAAATAAACAACCTTAAGTGTCAATAATTATCGCATTACCTACTATCGGCTAGTATAGAAAAAGGATTGTGTTTTTAAGATATAGTTCTAAAATATGATCTATTGGACAAATACGTTAAGTAGAGTGAAGTTTTTATTACGGTCTTTATTATTTTTAACTATCATATTTATAATATTGCTATTATCGGTTTTTTTATGTCTTAAAACTGAGAGTGGTATTTTGATGGTCACTAACTTTGTTAGTAGATATGTAGAGCGAAATACAGGTTATAAATTAAAAATTGAAGATGTAGATTTTTCTTTGCCTTTAAGCGTAAAGGCCCAAAAACTCACTTTCAGTGATAACGAAGCTGAATTTCTTATTATCGAAAATTTTGGTATTAACATAACATCTCCTTTAATATTGCTCGGGGAGGTTAATGTAAAGGATATAAACGCTGAGCAATTGATTTTAATAAGGCTACCGAATTCCAATTTAAATTCCAAAAAGCGGGATTTGACAAATAAAAAGCAATTAGGACATATACCTAATATTAGAATTGGAAATATTGCTATTAATAATTTGATTTTATGTCCAGAACTTACTGAGCTTTCAGAGAATATTAGCTTCAGTTTTGCCGCTAATCTAAATTTTTATTCTCAAAACCAAACAATTCATTTTTGGACAAATTTAACAGCTAATCCAGGAGTTAATGGATCCGCGGATAAGAAGTTACCATTGATTAATGGTGCTGTTTTGAATACTGAAGGCCAGTTTGATATTATAAATAATAATCTAATTATTGAACAAGTTAAGCTTTCTTCTGCTTACTTTAATCTTGAAGGGAATTTTAATATCAATCTTTTAGAGAATTCTTTAGCCGGAAGTGCAGACTATAATAGTTCTATATTAGAATATTTGCTTTCCGAGCGTAAGTCTTTAAAAAGTCTCTTTAAAGGAAAAATAAATTTTTCTGGGTTGTTATCTGCCCCTCATGTTATTACCAAGGGAGAAGTATTTTTTGAAGACGAGAGCCAGAACTATTTCCGATTACCGAAATTAAATTGGCAATTGGATTTAATCGCTAATAAAGACGGTGCAGGCGGCCAGATTTCATTTGACGTGGCTTCTATTAAGGGTAGTGGAGAAGTCGCTAAAAACGCTTCAAAAATCTATTTGAAAGACTTTGTTGTTAAAGGGCGCAACTTAAATGGTAAGGGAAACTTATCTTTCGATAATAAAGGGAAAAGTGCAATAGGTGAATTTACTGTAAATAGTAATAATATTTATGAATTAAAAGATTTCTTTCCCTTATTAGAAAAAGGGCAGATGGATATTAAAGTCGGATATAAAAAAACTGATACCGGAAAAGAGCAATTAGATATTTTAGGTAAGGTTAAGCACCTTTCTACATCTCTTGCTAATTGTGATTTTATCGATTTTTCTTTATCACTAAAGGATCTAGAAAGACTTATAATAAGCCATGCAGATATAAAGCTCCGTTCGTTAGCAAGTAGTTATGGAATAGTTAAATCTTTTACTTTTCAAGGTAAAGAAAGCGAAAAAGGTATTGATTTTACTACGCATTTAGAATCGGTAGATCCTTATCTAATTAACTTGAAGGCTAATGGACAAATAGCCGGCAATTATCTGCAGAAACCTGGGGTAGGTACTGCAAATCTTGAAATTGTCAGTAATATTAACGGTACAATCGACAAAATTAAAATTGTTACCCCAGAAACTATTAAATTTAACTGGGGAAAAGATTTTTCTATTGCAGTTCCTAACCTTATAGCAAATGACGGTAAATTAAATCTGGACTTAAAAGGTAATAGTTCTAAAATAAATGGGACATTAAAGGTCTCAAAATTTCCGTTAGCTATTGCTTCCAATTTTTTGCCTGCAGTTTTTGATCAGTCATTTATTTCCGGAAACGTAAGTTTAAGTGGTAGCTCTCAATCTCCACTACTTGCTTCTAAATTAGAGATATATAATACCCATCTTGGTGGGAAAGGCAGTATTCCACCAAGTTTGATATTATCCTCGCATGTTGAAAATAATAAACTCTCTCTTAATGCTAATATAGAACAAGAAAAGAGGGAACTGGCAAGTTTTAAACTAGAAGTTCCTTGCAATTTTCTTTTATCACCCTTTGAATTCTCCATATTAAATAAAGGTAGTCTTAATGCAAATTTTAGGACAAATAAGGAAATTAATATCTTAACTTTGATACCTTTACCTGTAGGCCATAAATTACAAGGACATTTGGAGGGAGAAATAGCAGTATCGGGTAATATCGAGTCATTAATAGTTAACGGCAAGATGAATCTAGCAAAAGGTGAATATAAATATCAGGAGTACGGAGTCAAGCTAAAAGATATTTCTGGCAAAATAGTGGCTAGAAACAATAATATCTCAATACAAGACTTTACTGCCTACGACAATTATTCTAATTCTTTAGAAGTAAGAGGAGAGTTGTTCCTTAAGAAGGATCTTCCGTTTAAATTAAATGTAAATACTAAAAAATTTAGTTTGATAAACAGCCCTTATCTTCAGGGCGAAATGGTTGGAAATCTGGCAGTTTTGGGTAATAACAAAAAAGCGTTGGCCAAAGGGAACTTTGACCTTGGGCCTATGGAAATTAAGGTTCCAGAGCATTTTTCGGAGGATATCCCGGCTATAAATGTTATAAGAACTATTAATAGTGGTAAAATATCTTATGAAACTAAAAATAAACAACCTTCTTATGTATTAGATTTGGATGTCGGTCTAAATGCAAAACAACAGGTCTACGTAAGAGGACGAGGGGTGAATACTCTTCTTGCAGGAAATTTAACAATTGCCGGTAATGCTAGTAATCCAAATATTTTTGGTGAACTTAGATCGATAAGAGGTAGATATCAAGAGTTTGGCAAGCTTTTAACCGTTAAAGAAGGTATATTAACCTTTAATGGTCCAATTTCTCCTTCTCCTTACTTAAATATAGTGGGTGCAACAGTAGTTGGTGATACAGAAATAAGGTTGATATTAGGAGGGTCTATTTTTACACCTGATATAAGAATTGAATCTACCCCATCGCTTAACCAGCAAGACGCTCTATCGCTGCTCTTATTTGGAAAGAATCCGGATAGTATTTCTCCAGGTCAAGCTATCGGTCTTGCTAACGGAATGCGAAAATTATCTGGTAATGGTGGGGGATTTGATCCAGTTGGTTTGGGCAGAAAAATTTTAGGAGTTGATGATATTAGCATTAAGGAAGATGATAATACGGAAAGCTCTTATGTAGGAGTTGGGAAATATCTTACCGATAAAGTGTATCTAGAAATAGAACAGGGTAATGAAACTTTTGGAACTAAAACTAAAGTAGAAGTAGAATTAACACCCAAAATATCTCTTGAGGCAATAACGGGAGAAAAAGGTAACAGTTCTTTTGGAATTAATTGGCGTGTTAATTATTAGTAAAATATAGAGTTAGTATGACTAAACTTATTAATAAAAAATAATAGCTGGATTTACATAAGATATTTTGTGTGCTAACTTAAGTGCGTTAAAGGCCCAAAAGGTAATTATACAAAATACCACCTAGTTATAATTTTACTATAAAAAGGAGTTAACAAAGTCAATTTTTAGGTATGCAATGTCAGGTTTTTTTAATAAGTTAAAGACTGCCCTTGGTAACACTTCTATCAAGCTAAGCAATGGGTTAGAAAGTATCTTTAATAAAAAGAAGCTTGATTCAAGTAGTTTAAATGAGCTAGAAGAGCTTCTGATATCTTCTGATACTGGGGTAAAGGTTGCAGTACAGATCGTTGAGCTTTTGAAGAAGAAAAAGTTTAATAAAGAGGTAACTGTTGATGAAGTCAAACTTGAACTTGCTTTGACTATCTCTGAACTGATGCAAAAGCACGATCGTAAATTTCAACTAAATAGTGGCCTAAACATTATTTTAGTATGCGGTGTCAATGGTAATGGTAAAAGTACTTCTATAGGTAAGTTGGCTTCATTTTATACCCGAGAAGGAAAGAAAGTAGCAATTGCTGCTTGTGATACTTTTAGAGCAGCAGCTACCGACCAAATAGCCAAATGGGCAGAAAAAACAGGAGCTATTTTATTTACGGGGGAAGAAAAATCTGATCCTGCAAGTGTTGCTTATAGAGCAGTGACTGAATCATATGATCGTAATGTAGATGTATTGTTTATTGATACTGCAGGTAGATTGCATAATCAAAAAAACTTAATGGATGAATTAGCAAAGATAGTTCGGGTTATACAAAAAGTCGATCAATCAGCTCCTCAACATATTTTACTTGTTATAGATGCTACTACTGGTCAGAATGCTTTCGTGCAAACAGAAGAATTTAAGCGGCTTGTTCCAATTTCAGGTTTAGTTGTAACAAAATTAGATGGTACGGCAAAAGCCGGCGTAATTATAGGCATAGTAGACAAATATTGCTTACCAGTATATTTTATAGGAGTTGGTGAAGGGGTAGAAGACTTAAAACCGTTCAGTCCTATCGATTTTGCTAAAGCGTTAGTTGGTATAAATAGGGATCTGTGAGTAAATTTGTACAAATTTAGTTATAAGCACTTTAAATTCTATTATTAAATTTTATCAAATAATGCCCCATAACTTCATTCAAGTTTTAAAATAAGTATACCTATTTAGGGTTGAATATAATTGATAGTCATGTACATAGTCTTAAAAAATTGATTTATCATTAGAGTAACCGCTGGTTTTTTGTTACTTCCCTGAGTAAGTTATTCAAGTATTTAATAGAATTTATGGGATAAATGAGAATATTATGAATGGTAAGTCTCAAAACAAACAATTACTAATAATTGACGGATATGGTTTTGTTTTTAGAGCCTATCATGTACAGCCCCCTCTTGTATCACCGGATGGAGAACCCGTGGGGGCCATCTATGGTTTTACTTCAATGCTTTTAAAAATCATTAATGATTTTAGACCAGAATATGCGGTGGTGGTTTTAGATAGTAAAGGCAAAAATTTCCGGCATGACTTATTTAAGGACTACAAAGCCCATCGTCCTCCTGCTCCAGAAGATCTTACTTCTCAGCTTCCGATAGTTCAGAAAGCAGCTGAAGCTCTTAATTTTTATGTCCTTTCCAAAGAAGGTTTTGAAGCTGATGACATTATTGCAACTCTAGCAAAAAACTGTACGGATAATAATATCGAAGCCATTATCGTTTCTTCTGATAAAGATTTGCTGCAATTAATGGATAATAGGATCAAAATTTATGATCCGGTAAAGTCAAAATTTGTTTTACAAGAAGATGTTTTAACAAAATTTGGGGTGTTACCAAATAAAGTCAGGGAAGTTCAGGCTCTTATCGGAGATACGTCCGATAATATTCCAGGAGTAAAAGGTATAGGCCCTAAAACCGCTGCTGAATTAATAAATAATTTTGGCGAGTTAGCAGGTATATATAACTGCATAGACCAGATTAAAAACAACAGGCAAAGGGATTTGTTACTTACCTACAAAGCTGAGGCTTTTCTCTCCTGGCAGTTAGTAGGGCTAGATCAAAATGTTGATGTTCCTTGTAATCTGAATTCATTTGCTTGGGGGTATAAACAAGAGTCAAAAATTATTGAATTTATTACAAAATATGGATTTAAATCCCTAAATAAAAGAATTGAAACTTTATTTAATATTAAAATAGAAAATACTATTAATATTGAGATACCACAGAAATTGAAACTAGAAGATTCTCAACCGGAAAAAATAGTTATTAATTCAGATCAACCCTTATCTGAATTAAAAAATAAAATAGAAAGATTGGGCTTAATAGCAGTAACTTTAGAAAAAAATGATTCGTATATAACTATTTCTCTGGCTTTAGAAAATCAAATTTACTTACTTAAGTATAATCTGAAAAAATCGACTTATGCAGCAGACTTGTTTTCTTATGCACAAAATGATTCTACACTATTAGACCACAACAATTTTATTGACGAATTATTTGCAAGTTTTTCTATTAAAAAAATAACCTATGACTTAAAAAGTTTATATAAAAATTTTTCTAGTCCTTTAAATAGCTTAGAAGATTTAAATCTTATGGATTATTGCCTTTCTGCAGGTAATAAAGCTAAATCCATTCATGAAATAATAAATTATTATACTGATAAAAATATCGATAATTCTTTGCCTGATATAAGCTTATCCCAATATTTTTTGGAATGTTATAGCCAAATGCAAAAACAACTGTTTAAGCAGAAAACTTTACATTTATATCAAACAATTGACCTACCTTTATGTAGAATTTTGCATAATATGGAATTGTACGGTATTAAAATCGATACTATATGTTTACAGAAATTATCTGCTGAATTTCAAAAAGAAACACAGATACTGGAAAAAGACATTTTCTCATACTGCGGACAAGAATTCAATATTGGATCCCCAAAGCAACTTGGGGAAATTTTATTTGAAAAGCTCCAGTTGCCGTTTTCAAAAATATTAGGTAAATCGAAAACCTATGGCACCGGTATGGAAATCTTAGAAAAATTAAGCGAGGAAGGATATGAAATTGCTAATTTAATTTTAAAATATCGACATTTAACAAAATTAAAAAATACTTATACTGATGCCTTACCTAAACAAGTTGACCCCTTAACTAGTAGGGTACATACCACTTTCTTACAAACTTCTACTACCACCGGACGTTTAAGCTCCAATAATCCAAACGTCCAGAATATCCCGATCCGTACACCGGAAGGCAATAACATCAGAGCTGCCTTTATTGCGCCTGCAGGATATAAATTAATTTCTGCAGATTATTCCCAAATAGAATTAAGGATTCTAAGCCATGTAGCAAATATACAGGCTCTTAAGGAAGCATTTATTAAAGGAGAAGATATTCATAAACAAACTGCAAGCCAGATTTTTGGTGTAGAAATGGACAAAGTAACTCCAGAATTAAGAAGAAATGCTAAAGCAATTAATTTCGGAATTATCTATGGTATTAGCTCATTTGGTCTTGCCAAAAATCTAAATATTCCTAAAAAAGCTGCAGCAGACTATATAGCAAAATATTTCCAGGAATATCCCGGTATTGAAAAATATATGGTAGATACTATTAATTTTGCTCGCCAAAATCTTTACGTAGAAAATTTACTGGGCAGAAGATGTTATGTACCGATGATTAATAACAAAAACCATAGTTTACGTTCTTTTGCCGAAAGAGCCGCTATTAATGCTCCAATGCAAAGTCTTACTGCCGATATTGCAAAGATGGCAATGGTCTCAATAGATAGGAAATTACAAGCAAACTCACTAAAAACAACAATGATTCTACAGATTCATGACGAACTGGTATTTGAAGCGCCGATAGCCGAAATAGAACCAGTAACTAAATTAATAAAATCCACTATGGAAAATATAATTACCTTGGATGTACCGATTAAAGTAGATATATCCCATGGAGATAACTGGCAAGAAATATAGTTTTATTAAAAATTTACTGCTATTTGTAATAGTCTGGGGATCTTCTGTATAAATTATACAAATTCCTTATTACTTATCCAATAACTTGGTAGTGTAAATAGGTTGTTAAAAATTTTTCAAGTATAATTCTATGAATTTGTCCGGGGATCAAGAGGAGTTAACTTCTGAATAGAACACGTAGAAAAAAGATTATTACCTTATAATTACTAAGTTTAAATAGCGCTTTTCATAAAACTAGTTTTTTAGACAGTGTTGTTTTTATTTGTCTGTATTTGCATATAGATAAAGAGAAAATGCTATACTCCACATAATTATTCCAATAATAGTATCTAATATTTTCCATGCTATCGGTTTTTGAAAAATAGGTGTTAACAGTCTAGATCCATATGCTAAGGAAAAAAACCAAATAATCGAAGCTACGCTTGCACCCGCAATATAGTATAGTCTTTGATTTTCTGGCAGCTGGGCACCGATTGTTCCTATAAGCAATATTGTATCTAGATACATATGTGGGTTTAAGAAACTCATTGCAAGGAGAGTTATGACTGTAGATGAAAGAGATTTTTTGCCTGTTATATGCGTATCCTCTATCGAGTTGCTTTTAAATAAAGCAGAGTAGAAACATTTAAACCCATAAAAAAACAGAAACAATATACCACCATATTTTGTGGTAAGCATTAGATAATCGTTGGATGCAATCACAAACCCAAGACCTTTAACCCCAAGATATATCATAGAAATATCTATAATGGACGCTAAAAGTGCTACTACTAAAACGTGTGATTTAATTAACCCCTGTCTTAAGATAAAAGCATTTTGTGCTCCTATAGCTATTATTAGTCCGGCAGTAGTACTATAACCTTTGATAAATGCAACCCAAAAAAGCTGTGCCATCAAGTGAATATGCTTAGATTACCTTATTGTACAAGAGTTTATTATTACTCGCTATTAAAGTTCAAGTAAAACCTGATTTTGCAGTTTAAACAATTTTGAAGTTCCTTCTTGTGCAAGATTAAGCATCTGAAGCAATTTTTGTTGGTTAAAATCAGTTTTTTCTCCGGTAGCTTGTATCTCAATTAAATTACCGCTGGAGTTAAAAACAAAATTTGCATCTACTTCTGCGGTGCTGTCTTCTGCGTAATCTAAATCAAGGATTATCTCCCCTTGATATATACCACATGAAATCGCAGCTACTTGATGCTGCAAGGGATTATTTTTTATTATTTTTTTGTCAATTAAAGATCTAATTGCCAAATGCAATGCTACATAGCTACCTGTAATAGCGGCTGTTCTTGTGCCACCATCAGCGTTTATGACATCGCAATCAATTATTATTTGTTTCTCTCCTAGAGATTTTAAGTTAGCAGCTGACCGAAGAGACCGACCAATTAACCTTTGAATTTCCTGAGTTCGTGAACTTTGACCTCCCTTTGTTGCTTCCCTTTGCATTCTTTGCTCGGTAGATCTTGGCAACATTCCATATTCTGCAGTAATCCAGCCGCTATTCTTACCTTTTAGAAATTTGGGTACTGAGTTTTCTAAGGATGCAGAACAAATAACTTGAGTGTTACCACATTTTATTAAACATGAGCCGTCTGCGTTATGTAAGACATTTTTCTCAATAAAAACCTCGCGCATTTGGTTATTTTTTCTTTTAGAAGGACGCAACATAAAAACTGATAACACTTTGAGTTATTTATACCTTGAAAAACCATCCCTTTGCACTATATTTTAAAGAATGTAATCAGGCAACTAAAATATCGATTTTGAAAATATGGAAAGAAGCAAAGATAAAAGTAATAGTAAAGACAAAGATTTACAAGAGCTAGAGAAGAAAGTAGCAGGTAGTGAGAAACATAATAAAAATGCAGAAGAGCAGAAACTTCTAGAAGATGAACACGAAGGACAGCAACTTCTTACTGAGGAAAAAGATACTGAGTTAATAAATAATTTAACTGAGGAAATTAAATTAATGCAGGATAAGCTTCTTCGCGCTGTAGCAGAATCAGAAAATATAAGAAATCGGATGAATAAAAAAGTTGAAGAAGCTAGGGATTTTTCAATTATAGGGTTTACTAAAGATCTTTTACCGGTAATTGATAATTTCTCTAGGGCTTTATCGCATGTTCCAGAAAATATAAATAATGATACTAAAATTATCATTGATGGTGTGAGCATGATAAAAGACGAGCTAATATCCATTTTTAAAAAACATGGTATAGAATCTATAGAACCTAAAGAGGGTGAGGGATTTGATTACAATCATCACCATGCGATATCTCAGGTAGTAACAGATCAATACGAAGAAGGTACAATAGTTAGTACAATGCAAGTGGGGTACAAAATAAAAGATAGGCTGATTAGGCCTGCATCGGTTGCTGTTGCTAAAAAGTAAGCATATTACTATAAATTATAGATTCATAGAAAAATGGCCATAACATATGAAGAGTTTGGGCATGTTGATTTACGCTGCGGAACAATAATAAAGGCAGAAAAGTTTTTGCGTGCTACAAAACCGGCATATAAGATATGGGCAGCCTTTGTATCTAACTTTCTGCTAGTTGGCTTTTCGGATAATAATGGTGCAATTTGTCTTGCTTCTGTAGATTTAGAAATACCAAATGGCAATAAGTTGCATTAACATTTAAGTAACATTCATAAGTTTGAAACTAGTAATTATGGTTTATGCGGCATCTACTTACACAGTTTAATTTAAGGTAACAATTTATGAATAAGTTAATTTTTTGGGGTTTAACGTTTTTAGCTTTTTCAGCTATTATCTATACGGTTTCAGATACTTTAGCTCCATTTATCATTGCCTTTATTTTTGCGTATTTACTACAACCTTTAATAGATAATAATTCTAAAAGGTTTAATGTTCCAAGAGGATTAATTTCGACGGGAATTTTTAGCATATTTATTAGTAGTTTTATTATAATATTTATAGTGCTATTACCGATTATTTATAATCAGAGTGCTGCCTTTATAGCCAAAATACCTAGTTATAAGAACAATTTTAACGCCGGATTAGATTATTTTTTAGCTTGGATTGAGAAATTTGATCCTTCTATTGCTTCTAAAGTTTCAGACTCATTACAAAATTTTATTAATTCGGCATTTTCGGTAGTAGTAGCCGCCGCAAATAATATTTGGGGATATACCTTAGCGACTATCAATTTCTTTACTATAATTGTATTGGTACCCGTTATTTTATATTATTTTCTTAGAGACTGGCCCAAAATGGTTAAAGGTGTAGAATCAATCCTGCCTCTTAAGGAAAAAGGTAAAGTTGGAAGGATTTTCTTGGATATTAACAATCTACTATCTGCCTATATCAGAGGTCAGCTTAATATATGCTTATTACTGAGCCTTTATTATATCGTAGGGTTAAATTTAATTGGTATAGATCTTGCTCTTTTGCTTGGGATAATATCAGGATTTTTAGTTATAATTCCTTTTATTGGAGCTTTTATATCGCTATTTTTAATGTTAGTCAGTTGTTACTTTTCCTACGGAGCATCGGTAGAAATATTATATATATTATTTCTATTCGCTATTGCTCATATTATTGAGGGGTATATACTCACTCCTAAGATAATAGGGGATAAAATAGGATTACATCCAGTTTGGATAATATTTGCCGTATTTGCAGCTGGTAGTGTTTTTGGCTTTATAGGTATAATATTTGCTATTCCAATCGCCGGTGTAATAAAAATACTACTATTACATATGATTGATTATTATAAATCTAGTAAAATTTATAATAATTAAGGTAAAATTTATTATGGAACAAATAACGTTTTCTTTGAATAATGAATTATCTAATAATTTTAGCGACTTTATTGAATCTAGTTCCAATAGTCTTGCTGTTCAATATATAAGAGATTGGCCAAATAATTTTGGGGTTTTACCATATTCAAAAGTTTTGATAATAAAAGGCCCAAAATCTTCAGGAAAAAGTTTTTTGGCAAATTTATGGGCAAAAAAAACTAATGCCTTATTCTTAAAGAAAAACCACGAACTGACAAAGGCTATCTTAGAACATCATCAAACTTTTATCATTGATGGGTTTGATTCTACGTGGCGGGAGCGAGATATATTGCACTATTTCAATATATTGCATGAAAATAATAAATATTTATTAATTACTTTAACTGAAATGCCAAAGCTAAATCTAGCTGATTTATCTTCTAGAATAAATTCAGTAAATAAAATTGAAATTTCTATGATTGATGACGAATTAATGAAAATCTTAATTTTTAAGCAATTTTCTAATTTTTCACTTGTTATTAGTGAAGATGTTATAAATTATCTTGTTAAGATTCTTCCTCGGGAAGTCCCAAAAATTTTATCGATTATAGGTGAAATTAATCAAAGTTCTTTGGCCAGTAAAAGAAAAATTACTATACCCTTTATAAAACAAATATTAGGAAACTGCATGTTATAGGTATATGGTAGGAATAGATTTTAAAGTTACCGGAATAATCTGCGGGCTACTTTCTTATATTAGCGGGTTAGTCTTTTTGTAGTTTGCTAATAAATCTTGTAAAATCTTCGATATTAGTAAAATCTTTATATACAGATGCAAATCTTATATAAGCAACTGGGTCAATTTTTACCAGTTCTTTCATGATTAATTTTCCTATTTTTCGAGTGGTTATTTCTCTAGTATTATCACTTTCTAGTTCTAATATTATTCTATCATTTATCTCCCCGATTTGTTTCTGAGAAAAACCTCTTTTTCTCAAGGCTGTAGCTATCGATTTCTCAATTTTAGTACGATCAAAAGGCCTTTTTGCTCCAGACCTTTTTACGACTATTAATTCTCTGGTCTGGATACGTTCAAAAGTAGTAAAGCGCCCCCCACAGTTACTGCAATATCTTCTGCGCCTTACTATGGAGCCTTCGTTTGTAGTTCGAGAGTCTTTTACGCCAGTTTCTGCTTTTTCACAAAATGGGCATTTCATAATTTTGCTGGTAATATCTTGGAAATCTCAATATTCATAAAAATTTTTTTTATTTATTATGATATATTGGAAATTTTGCTGTTAACTCTTTTACTTTGGTGAGTACCATTTTTTCTGTATCCGAATTATTTTCTGATATTTTGAGCGAATCTAATATATCGGCAATTAAATTGCCGGTTATTTCAAATTCCTTTTCCTTAAAGCCTCTTGTTGTACAAGCAGGGCTTCCTAGTCTAATACCAGAAGTGATAAAAGGGGAGGTGGTGTCAAAAGGGACGCTATTTTTGTTTGAGGTAATACCTGCTCGATCCAAGGAGTCGGCAGCGAGCCTGCCAGTAAGTTTATGTTTTCTTAAATCAACTATTACCATGTGGTTGGTAGTTCCCCCGGTTAAAATATCGTAACCTCTTGTTTCAAGTGCAGCTCCAAGTGTTTTGGCATTCCTTACCACTTGTTTAATGTACTCCCTAAATTCATTTGTTAGTGCCTCTTTAAAAGCAACAGCTTTGGCCGCAATTACGTGCATTAATGGCCCCCCTTGCAGGCCTGGGAAAATTGCCTTATCAATCTTTTTAGCGATTTCTAGATCGTCCGAAAGAATAATACCGCCTCTTGGTCCCCGTAAAGTTTTATGAGTAGTAGAAGTTACAATGTTGACATAAGGAAATGGGCTTGGATGTTCTCCGGTTGCCACTAAACCAGCAATATGAGCAATATCAGCCATAAGGTACGCTCCCACCTTATCAGCAATTTCTCTAAATCTTTTAAAATCAAGTATTTGCGTATAACAGGAAAACCCAGCAATGATCAATTTTGGTTTATGCTCAAGGGCTAACCTTTCTAATTCATCATAGTCAATAAGATATGTTTTTGGGTTAACATGGTATAAAACCGGTTTAAACCATTTTCCAGAAATATTTGGTGTTGCTCCGTGGGTAAGGTGGCCGCCGCTATCTAAGGACATGCCCAGTATAGTATCTCCAGGTTCCAATAGAGCGAGGTAAACGGCTTGATTAGCTTGTGAGCCCGAGTGTGGCTGAACGTTAGCATAAGAACAGTTAAATAGCTTTTTAGCTCTTTCAATAGCCAAGTTTTCCGCCTTATCAACTTCATGACATCCGCAATAATATCTTTTACCACAATATCCTTCGGCATATTTATTGGTCATAATTGATCCTTGAGCTGCCAGAACCGCTTTACTTACAAAATTTTCAGAAGCTATTAATTCTATATAATCTTCCTGCCTTTTTGCTTCTGATTTTATTGCTTCAAAGATTTCAAAATCGGTTTCTTCTAGTATTTTGTTAATATGATTCATAGCGGCCAATTTTAGGATTAATTAAATTTTAAATATACAAAGAATGAGCTTAATTTGCTACAGAAAGAATCAAAAAGATTTTTCTACTAATTCACCGTTTTCATAAAAACTGGAAGCAGCTTGAAAGAAACTTATAGCTTCGTGCGTTAAATTTCCAACATTATCATCAATTTCATATTGGTTGGTTCCTGATAGTTGATAAGCTTTAGCCTTGCTATTTGGTGCTAATATTATCAAATGTTCATCTTTCATGTAACCTAATAATTGATAAGTACTAATAAAAGCTCTATTGGCTGGGAAATTTAGTATATCTGTTCCCCATAATTTGGTAGTATGAGGGAGATTCAGAAGACCTAAAACTGTGGGTATTATATCAATCTGACTTGCTAAATTATCTACCTGTTTAGGTTTTAAGATGTGGGGATTATAAATCATTAATGGTATATGATATTGTGCAACAGGTAAGTTGACCTTGCCAGCACTTGCTGCGCAATGGTCAGCAGTAATCACAAAAATTGTATCTTTAAACCACTCTTTTTTTCTTGCTTCTTCAAAAAATTTACCTATAGCATAATCGGTATATTTTACTGCTGCATTTCTTCCCCCTCCAGAAGGTAAGTCTATTCTTCCATCCGGAAAA
>Ga0172372_10005778_pt1 | contig 17087 bp, 11 predicted proteins | sample LakKiv5m_2_FD_114544 | JGI IMG/M metagenome (GOLD analysis project Ga0172372, IMG submission 114544) | Freshwater microbial communities from Kabuno Bay, South-Kivu, Congo - kab_092012_9.5m | ecosystem: Environmental > Aquatic > Freshwater > Lake | place: Democratic Republic of the Congo...
GCAGAAGCCGTGGCCAAGCATCTGAAAAAAATTGGAATGGAAGACGTTGAAATCATTGCGACCAAAGGACATCCGATTGTTTATGGGCAAAAAATCATTGACCCGAAACTCCCTACCGTATTAGTTTACGGCCACTACGACGTTCAACCTGCAGACCCCTTGGATTTATGGCATAGCCCCCCTTTTGAACGCGTTATTAAGCCCACAGAAATCCATCCGGACGGGGCCATTTTCGCACGCGGTGCTTGCGATGACAAAGGACAGTTTTTCATGCACGTAAAAGCGGTTGAATCCATGCTGGCGAGTGGCGAACTTCCGTGCAACGTCAAATTCATGATTGAAGGAGAGGAAGAAATCGGAAGTGAACATTTAGGCTTTTTTGTTAAGGAACATAAAACCAAATTAGCGGCAGATATCATTCTTGTTTCAGATACAGGGATGCTGGCTAACGATGTTCCGTCAGTTACCACTGGGTTAAGGGGGTTGAGCTATGTAGAGGTACAAGTAACAGGCCCCAACAGGGATTTACATTCCGGCTTGTACGGAGGCTGCGTAAAAAACCCTATCAACGCGCTTTGCGAAATGATCGCGTCCTTGCACGATGAACAAGGAAAAATAACAGTGGAAGGTTTTTATGACAGCGTGCTTGAAATTTCTCGTGCCGATCGAGATGCCATGGCCAAGGCTCCTTTTTCGGAAACTGCCTATAAAAAAGCGCTTGATATCGAAGACACCTTTGGTGAGTCCGGTTATACTACTCCAGAAAGGGGTTCCATTCGTCCAACCTTGGATGTCAACGGTATTTGGGGCGGATATACGGGTGAAGGAGCAAAAACGGTCATTGCTTCGCAGGCTTTCGCGAAAATTTCCATGCGCTTAGTCCCGAACCAAGACCCGGAGGAAATTACCCAACTTTTTCAGCAGCACTTCGAAAAAATCGCGCCTGTTGGAGTGCACGTGAAAGTGACGCCGCATCATGGAGGGCAACCTGCCGTGACGCCCCTGGACTCTATAGGATACAAGGCCGCGGCTATGGCGTATGAAGCGACGTTCAAAAAAGCGGCAATACCTGTACGAAGCGGTGGTAGCATTCCCATTGTTGCCATGTTTGAACAAGAACTTGGATTGAAAACAATCCTTATGGGATTTGGGCTGGACAGCGATGCCATTCACTCGCCGAATGAGCACTATGGTTTGTTCAATTATCGCATGGGAATAAAAACGATTCCTTACTTTTACAAGCACTTTGTTGAATTAAGTAAATCCTAGCTTTTGTTATCTCAAGATTCCCCAAAAAAACTGTTCCTACTCGACGCTTATGCGCTCATTTACCGCGCATATTTTGCCTTTGCGAAAAACCCTCGGGTTAATTCAAAAGGTCAAAACACCAGTGCAGCCTTTGGTTTTTCCAATGTCTTAATCGATGTTATTAAAACCGAAAGGCCTACCCATTTGGCGGTGGTGTTTGATCCCCCGGGAGGAAGCGAGCACCGGCAAGCAGAATTTGAAGCCTACAAAGCACAACGCGAAGAGATGCCGGAAGATATCCGTAGCATGATCGGGCCAATCAAAGACATCGTTCGCGCTTTTAACATCCCCATGATAGAAATGGCGGGACATGAGGCTGATGATGTGATTGGTTCTATGGCAAAAATCGCAGAGCAACAGGGATACCTTACCTACATGATGACCCCTGATAAAGATTACGGTCAATTGGTCAGTGAGCGCACCTTTATTTACAAGCCGGGTCGAGGAGGAAATCCTCCCGAAATACTTGGTGTAAAAGAGGTTTGCGAAAAATTCGAAGTGCAAAACCCTCTACAGGTTATTGACATTTTGGGCTTGTGGGGCGATGCCTCGGACAACATCCCAGGAATACCAGGCATCGGTGAAAAAACGGCCAAATCACTTATCGCGACGTATGGCAGTATTGAATCTTTGATAAATCACGCCCACGAACTCAAAGGAAAACAGCAAGAAAACGTGGTAGCATTTGCCGAACAAGGTCGCGTGTCTAAAATGCTGGCGACCATTCTCATCGATCTTGACGTTCCTTTCGACGAAGAACACCTCAAAATATGCCCTCCCAATCCAGACGCCGTCCGAGAGATCTTTACCCAACTGGAATTTAGAAATTTGATGCTGAAGATCCTGGGGGAGGAACTTCAAATAACATCCACCGTTAAGCCCAACTCGAATGGGCAACTCGATTTATTCTCTTCGGTAGAAGACCCGGGAACGGCTGAAATCGTGCCCGAATCTTCCCTAAAAACCATCGAAACAGAAGCCCCTTCCTACCATCTGATTACCACAGAAAAGGAACGAAAAGAGTTGTTTGAATTCTTGTTGGAATACCCAATCCTTTGCTTTGATACCGAAACCACTGGAACAGATTCGTTGAATGATTTACTGGTTGGGGTGTCTTTTGCGGTCAATGCAAAAGAAGCTTTTTATGTTCCTGTTCCCCTTGATCGAGACCAAGCAGCGGCCATTCTTGCAATCTTTCAACCGCTGTTCACGCACCCGAACATTGAAAAAGTGGGTCATAACACTAAATTTGACCTTCAAGTATTACAGCAATACGGCCTCCACGTTGAGGGCCCACTGTTCGACACCATGATAGCGCAATACTTGATCAATCCTGAGGCAAAACAGGGGATGGACTTTATGGCACAGTATTATTTAGGATACCAACCTATTTCCATTGAAAGTTTGATTGGAAAGAAGGGTAAAGGACAGGGGAATATGGGGGATTTAGCCCCGGAAGAAATTTATCAATATGCTTGCGAAGATGCGGATATTACCCTTCAATTAAGGAATTTATTGGTGCAAGAAATCGAAAACCCCCATTTAAAGGAGTTGTTCTATTCGATGGAGATGCCCTTAGTACAGGTCTTATCGAAAATGGAGCAAGAAGGAATTGCCATTGATGTGCCAGCGCTAAAATCGTATTCCATTGAACTTCAAGAAACCTTGGTGCGTTTGCACGATGAAATCATCGCTGACGTTGGGGTGCCTTTCAATGTTGACTCCCCGAAACAACTGGGAGAAATTCTTTTTGATCATTTAAAAATAAGCAGCAAGGCTAAAAAAACGAAAACGGGTCAATACGCCACTTCCGAGGAAGTTCTACAAAAACACGAGCACGACCACCCCATTATTCCAAAACTTTTGGAATATCGGCAATTGCGAAAATTGAAAAGTACCTATGTGGACCCCCTGCCCGAACTTTGCAGCCCTAAGGATGGTAGAATCCATACGAGTTTCATGCAAACGGTTACCGCCACAGGACGCTTAAGTTCCAACAACCCCAACTTGCAAAACATCCCGATTCGAACTGCCAAAGGACGGGAAATACGAAGGGCATTTGTTGCACGAGGGCCGGAATTTAAAATCATGTCCGTTGACTATTCGCAAATTGAGCTTAGAATCATTGCCGCCTTGAGCGAAGACCCCTCCATGATTAAAGCCTTCAGGGAAGGACTGGATATCCACGCTGCTACCGCAGCCACGGTTTATAAGGTTCCCATTGGGGAAGTAAGCCGAGAACAACGAAGCGCTGCGAAAGCGGTTAATTTTGGTATCATTTACGGACAATCCGCTTTTGGCTTGGCTCAAAACTTAGGAATTTCAAGAACCGAAGCGAAGGGTATCATTGATGCTTATTTCGAGCAATTTGGCACCATCAAATCGTACATGGATCACGTAATATCGTTTGCGCGAGAACATGGATACGTTGAGACCATTATGAAACGCCGACGCTATTTACCCGACATTAATTCAGCCAACGCCATGGTGCGAGGTTATGCCGAACGAAACGCGATCAATGCTCCAATCCAAGGGTCCGCGGCAGATATCATCAAAATGGCCATGATCTCAGTGGAAAAGGCGATGAAAGCGCATGCGTTGCAATCTAAAATGATTTTACAGGTGCACGATGAATTGTTGTTCGATGTGCATCTTTCCGAACAGGAAGCTATGAAAGCCTTGGTGAAAGAAGCCATGGAAAGTGCGGTGAATTTGGCCGTGCCAATGGTCGTGGAAATGGAAATCGCTAATAATTGGTTAGAAGCTCATTAACTATGAAAAATACCGTATTAATAGTTGCGTTGGTTGGGTTCGTTACTGCCTGCAAAAAACCTCTGGTGGATTATCGTTCCAAATATGTAGGAACCTATGACGTAGTTTCGTACAACTCCAGTTGGTTTATGGGACAAGGGTATCAATACGATACCACGCATTACAGCGTTAAAGTTCGACGATCCGAAGCACGATATTACGTTGAATTTGTTGGCCAGAATGGTTCAACCCCTTACCTGATGGAAACCGATGGCACCCTGCATTATGACAGTTATGACTTGCATTATCAAGTAAATGGTGGATTTTCGGATAAAGACCATTTTGTACTCACTGGAGGGTATTATGGCCTAGGAGGGGGTAATTCCTTTGAGGCACATGGCACCAAAAAATAAAAAATTCTATGATAAAAAAACGTGGCGTTGCCATCTTGGGTTCCACAGGATCCATCGGAACACAAGCACTTGAGGTAATTGAAGCTTATCCGGAATTATTTGATTTACAAGTGATAACTGCTGGGAATAATGCGGATTTGTTAATAGAACAGGCCCGTAAGTTTCATCCCAATATGGTGGTCATCGTAGACGAAACGCAATACCCCAAAGTTAAAGAGGCACTATGGAATGACGACATCCATGTATACTGCGGTAAAGAATCTTTATGCCAAGTGGTCCAATCTACCGAGGTCGATGTGGTACTAACGGCCTTAGTGGGTTATGCAGGATTACAACCCACCATTGCGGCCATTGAAGCAAAGAAAGATATTGCATTAGCCAATAAGGAGACCTTAGTCGTAGCAGGGGCATTAATTACCGCCTTAGCGCGAAAGCACGGCATCAATATTTATCCAGTGGATTCTGAACACTCCGCCATTTTTCAATGCTTACCAGGAGAACAGTTCAACGCAATTGAAAAAATATATTTAACCGCTTCGGGCGGGCCTTTCCGCGGATACTCGTTGGATCAATTGGAAAAAGTAACAAAGGCGCAAGCCTTAAAGCATCCCAATTGGTCTATGGGGGCAAAAATTACCATTGATTCTGCCTCTATGATGAATAAAGGCTTAGAAGTCATTGAGGCCAAATGGTTGTTCAACTTGAAAGCGGAGCAAATTGATGTTATCGTTCACCCACAAAGCATCGTTCATTCATTGGTCCAGTTCGAAGACGGCAGCATGAAGGCACAAATGGGATTACCGGACATGAAGTTACCCATTCAATACGCCCTTACTTATCCGCAGCGCTTAAAAACCGATTACCCTCGCTTCAACTTCATGGATTATCCACAGCTTACGTTTGAGCAAGCGGACGTTAAAACCTTTAAAAATCTTGAATTGGCCTACCAAGCGATGGAATTGGGCGGGAACATAGCCTGTGCATTGAATGCCGCCAACGAAGTTTCGGTACAAGCCTTTCTTGAGGAACGTATATCCTTCTTAGACATTGCTCGAACCAATGAATCCGTGATGGAAAAGACAGCACTAATCTCAAGTCCGAATTTGGAAGATTACGTTGCCACAGATATAGAAGCACGCAACCTCGCCAAAGGGCTAATTGGGATATAATTCGCAAATATCTACTATAAAATGCGTTTATGAAATCATTTGTCCTGAAAATACTTTCCATAGCAACGGCCTTTGTTTTTACCTCTTGCCAACCCATAACGGTTATTCATGTAGTAAATCATTGGCCTTATTGCGGCGGAAAATTACCCAACTCAGAGGAGGAAAATGGGAAATATGAAGCCTTTTCAAATCACTCATTTCAAGTAACCGTAGGTGGAAAGAAAAAAATCATTCGCACCGATGAATTTGGATACTGGAAAGGGCGCCTGGATGTTAAAGAAGAGGTTACGATCCAAGACATCGACAAAACATGTTCTTTAGAGGAACTTATGGCTAAATACCCGCTACCTAACGCCCATGGTGCAAACGAAAAACCGCTGTATGATTATTTAACTCCCGAAGAATGGTTAAGGAGTTGCTCGTTGGATTATGTAAGCATCGGAGCGCTATGCAGTAAGGAAAATATTGCGAGAAATGGAAAGATAGACACACTAAGCATTTCCATCGAACGAACCTGCTTTACCGGAACCAATCCTATCATTAAATACATTGGGCCTAAACCGAAGTAAGCAGCATTTCGGCGGTAACGTATTCCTTCTCCAAAAAATAATCAATAATCGCCTCTTTGAGTAAGTGCTTTTGCTCTTTTTCCTCTAAGGAAGGTAGGGGCTGAAGGAGGTTAAAATGCGGCCAATTCTGTTCGTCACGGTGTGAAAACTCATAGTACCCCGCAGGGGAGAGCAAAGTGCAAATCGCTACGTGCATGAGGTCCATTTTTTCTTGTTTAGAATAATTTCTAAAGCCAAAGCCTGCTTCGTTCAAGCCCACCAGATAAATCAAGGCGGTGAGATCCAGGTCCATTTCAAAGGTTGGTTTCAAAAAATCAATCAACTTTTGAAAGCGCAATTCGGTATCGAAGTCCATGCTGCAAAGGTAGGAAAGCAAATGAAAAAAGGGGCCGAAGCCCCTTTTAAATTCTTGTACGGTATCTAATGATTACTCAACGATTACTCGTTTTGTATAAACCCCTTTGTTTGTCGTTACCGATACTAAATAAAGTCCGTGATTCATACCTGATACATTAAGCGAAGCAGAAGCTCCATTAACTACAACAGACTCTACTAAACGACCATTTACATCATACATAGCAACGCTTTGAATTTCTGATTTAGCAGAAACATTCAGGACGTTTGTGGCTGGGTTCGGTGCGATTACAATGGCATTTTCGTTAAGTTCGTCAATGCTTGCAGGACAGTCCGAACAACTTTGCCAACACACCACGTTAAGGGTAGAATCCGTTGATACTACACCCGCACGATTAGTGAATCCTCCGTTGGTTACCGTGCACGGTTCTCCTCCAGCAAATTGCTCAGAAAATGCCCAACCATCAACGGTGAATTTATATTCGATGTTACCGGCTGCGATTGGCACGGTAACTTCCCAAACTCCATCCATGTTCGCGTCTTGCATAGGAATGCACGATCCACACCAGCCGTTAAATGTTCCGTTTAAGAAAACACCTGCTGCCGTTGATCCTCCGCCTGCAACATAGTCATTCATGTTCACTCGGAATGTTATGTCGTTCGTACAAACATCGCAGCTGTTGAAGCAAACCGAAGGTAAGGTAACATCGCTGGCCACCATATGAAAACGGTTATTGAACCCGTCCATTACGGTATCAACGCATGGCTCACCTCCTAAGAAGTTCTCTTGATCGTTCCAACCGTCCACGGTGAATTTATATTCAATACCTCCCGGATTCAGGGGCAAGGTAACTTCCCAAAGTGACCCTGAAACATTGGTCATTGGGTTGCATGAACCACACCAATTATTGAAAGAACCATTAACAAAAACACCGTTTCCGATATTTCCTCCTCCTGTGTACTGAGCCATATCCACTCGGAACGTAACATTATAGTTAGCAACAGGGATTAATTGCGTGCGGTTGTATACAAATCTCCAGTATCCAGGACCAAAATTAATGTCCAAGGTCATGGTATTACCACCGTTGCTGATTGTAGCCATATAAACAATGGTATCTGCCGCGTTGGCTGGATTATTTATTTCGGCACCATTAATCACTTTTGCCAAGCCCATGTGCGCTCCTAAACCGTAAACCGACAACGTGTTATTCGCGCCATCATAAGAATAGGTCATGGAAGGATTTGCTCCATTGTGCGGAGCAACCGGCGTACCACAAGCTTCCGGATTGGCACCTTGCCAGCCCTCTAACCACGTTTGCCCATCCATATAATGCATCATGGTGCCATTGGCATTGAACGTAATGGAGTCATCAAAAAGACACGCTCTAGTCGTTATATTTCCAACAGACGGTGACCACCAAGAAATGTCACCTAAGGCAGGCCCTACTCCCAAGGCGCCGGCCTGATTTGCAAGTTTCCATGTACCCACAACCTGTGCGTTGAAAGCCATTGGAAGCAAAAGAAAAAGTAATAATTTTTTCATAACATTAAAATAATTTAAGGGTTGTACTGGGTAAATATAGTAATTTTTACAATAAGCCTAAAATAATTCAAATTATTTAAATATCAAGGGCTTAATAATTCAATTGATTACAACCTTGCCCTTCAATGATCCAATGGTGTATGTAAAGGTTCCAGGCTCAAACACCCATTCTCCGGATTGATTTACCAACATTAAGTCGCTCTTATTCAACACGAAGCGCACGTTAACGCTTTGTCCTGCAGGAATTTTCACCTTTTGAAAGCGTTTTAGCTGTTCGCCAGCAGGCACCAAGCTCGCGAATTCATCGCCAACGAATAATTGCACCACCTCATCTATTTCACGGTTGCCTTGATTGGTCACATCAACGGAAATTTCCCAATCCGCATTTTCGCTAAACTCTTCCTTGCAATTTAAATGCTCATAGCTTACCTCACCATAATGCAAACCAAATCCAAAAGGCCATTCGGGATCAAATGCGTTAAAATCGCCAACATTGGAGCGATCAACGCTTCTTGGACGATCATAAAACTCCATCACCCCGTCGTGTTTTGGATATGTGTAGGGCAATTTACCGCTAAAATTCGCTTTTCCCGAAATGAGCTCAACCAAGGCCTCTGCCCCATAATCTCCTGGCAAATAACATTGAACAATGGCTGCAGCTTGATCCACGATGTCATGGATTATACGTGGCCGCCCTTCCACTAAAACAAGGATGACCCGCTTCTTTTTGGCGTAAGCCATTTTTGCCAATTCCAACTGCTTTGAATCAAGGTTCAACGAACGAAGGTCTCCGGGCTTTTCCGTGGAGGGTAATTCCCCCAGGCACAAAACCACCGTCTCTACTTCGTCTAATTTCTTGATGTAGTCTTCTAAGGCAACAAAACGGGATTGTTCGACTTCACGCTCTTTAAACAACTCCACTCCTTTGGAAAAAATACAGTTCGTGCCGTATTTATCTTGAAACGCCTGAACAATGGTCTTGCATGCTTGGGTATTGAACGAGGTGTCCATGCCTTGCCAAGTATGGGTCCAAGCACCATTAAGGAAAATCAAATTGTCCGCAGTGGGTCCAGCCACTAAGAATTTGGAGGATGCATTCAACGGGAGAATGTCGTTGTTCTTTAAAAGCGTCATGGATTCTAATGCCGCCTGCTTCGACGCACTTTTGTGTTGAGTAGAACCAAAAGCCGTATAATTAACCATAGCTGGTAGTACCTTGTTCATTAAGCCAACCGCTTGTTTGGTGTTTGTGATACGGCCCACCGCATCGTCTAAACGACTCTGCGAAATCTTCCCTTCGTTGACCGATTGAATCATCGATTCACAATAGATTTTATAATCGGGTGAAAGCGGAACCATGCTCATATCAACCCCCGCATTGAATGCCTGTTCATAAGCCGTTTTCAAGTCTGGTGCTACGCGATGGACGGTATGCAACATATTGAAATCTTCCCAATCCGAAACGGCAAAGCCGGGAAATTCCCACTCATCCTTGAGGGTTCGTTGAATTAACGATTCGTTGACGTGTCCGGGAATTCCGTTTACGGTTCCACTGTTGATCATGACCGTTTGAGCACCTGCCTTAACCGCCGCTTTGAAAGGAGGAAAATACAATTCCTTCATGTATTTATCCGGAATCCAAGCAGGGGTTCTATCTCGACCGCTCAAAGCAGCGCTGTAGCCCACAAAATGTTTCATGCAGGCTAAAACATGGAGCGAATCAATCGAATTGGGGTTGTTGCCTTGATAACCTTTGACGATAGCGGCGCCCATCACTGAAGCCAAGTAAGGGTCCTCGCCTAACGTTTCAAAGTTCCTTGACCACAAGGGGTTTCTTCCCAAATCGAGAACGGGAGAAAAATTCCAAGGTATTCCAGAAGCGCGTGTTTCATAGGCCGTAATTCTAGCAAATTCTTCGGCGATGCTAGGGTTCCATGTGGCCGCCAGTCCAATTTCTTGAGGAAAAAGTGTTGCTCCTCGCGTATAGTTTACCCCGTGAATCGCATCAATGCCATAAATCACTGGGATTTTAATCCTACCCGAAGCGTAATAAGCATGGATGGTTTCCGTGATTTCCTTCCATTGTTCCCTGCTCAAAGTATGCCAGCTTACATTAAGAATAGAGCCCACCTTATACTTTACCAAGGCTTCGGTTAGTTTATTGGTGTCTAATTTTAAAGGAACTAAAGTCCGGCCTTGTGGATCAGTTTGAGCCACCACATCAAGGGTAATTTGACAGGTCTGCCCAACCTTTTCTTCCAAAGTCAAGCCTATCATCTCATAAGATTGATGGTTTTTTGAAACGCCGCAAGCGGCAATTATTCCCCAAAATACGACAACACCTATTCTTTTCATGAAAGGTCCATTATTGGAAAACCCGCACGTAGTCCACATACATAGTTTGCGGAAGCTGAGTTGTAGCGTCTGGACTACCGGGCCAATTTCCGCCGACGGCAACGTTGAAAATAAAGAAGAACTTCTCTTGAAATTCTGCCAATTGGGCAGGAGTTGTATTCAGCGTATTGTAAACCATATTATCCAACAACCATGTAATTCCATTCGCATTCCAAACAATTGAAAAAACATGAAACTCGTCCGCAAAAACCCCTGAATTCAGCGTGTAACTGTCGCCGAATTGTGCGTGTGCACCGTTATCGCTCCAGTGGGCTGTTCCATGAACGGTTCTGTCATTATTTCCCGCCCCACCGATCATTTCCATGATATCAATTTCTCCGCAAGCAGGCCAGCCCGTGGACGTAATATTATCTCCCAACATCCATAACGCAGGCCATATTCCTTGTCCTTTCGGTAGCGCTGCACGAATGTCAATTCGTCCATATTTCCAGGATTTTTTACCTTGGGTTTTTATTCTACTCGAGGTATAATTTTGCCCCCCCATTGCCTCTTGTTTGGCGGTAATTTGAAGCACCCCTCCTGAAACCGTTGCATTCTGATTCGTGTAATATTGAAGTTCGTTATTGCCCCAGCCACCATTTCCTGTTCCAAGATCGTAAACCCAATCGGAAGAAAGTGCGTTGCCATTGAATTCATCCTGCCAAACGAGCGTGTAACCGTTGTAACTCAGAGGGCTTGTGGTTCCGCCAGTAGGAGCACCAGTACCCCCTAAATTCAAATTGATTTCGAAAACATCAAGTTCGGAAACAAAATGCTCCGCAGACGTGTAGGCCCTGGTTTTAACAGAATGTTGCCCTGAAACGGAATAGGTATGGGTCGCCATACCGTTAGAAGATTCTACCATGGTGGAATCACCGTTTTCATAAAACGTGAAAATGTAAAAATTCGCTGAATCTGCATGTGCAGTAACATTAACCGTCGCGGTATTTATTTCCAAGGTAACCGTCAAATTGGTCGGTAAAACCACTTCTCTTGGTTTATAATTATCTTTTTGACAAGACATTAAAAACATTAAGTAAAGGCTTAAAAAGAGCATTTTTTCATTCATGGTTATTCCGCTTTTAGTTTAAGGTACCAGTTTAATCCCCCAGCATGATGGCCGTATTGCAAGTACATCGTTGAATCAGTTAAGTCTAAAATTCTATACGTGTTTACTCCTGTATAAAACCCTATGAATGCGCCATTGGAAATGGTAATGGTGTTTTCCGGGCCTTCTACGAGGTTCCACGATTTATCCATTTGATTCGCATATGGCGCGGTAAAATCCCCTAAATTCTGAAAAGAACCAGGAAAACTGGCGGCTAGAGAATTATGCAAATAGACATCCCCGTTAGTGACCATGTCAAATTTAAAGGCATTCAAATGAAAAACATATTTATCGTTGTACAAACCGCAACCCGGCTTTTCATTGGCTCCTGCCGCCCACCATTCGGGGGTTGCTCCTAAGGGACTTTCCGGATCGGGTCCGACACCGAAGTGTCCACTAATGATCGAGTCAATTACCCAGGTTTTATACCCCGGTCCATTGGCCCCGCCCGTCAATTTGTTATAGAACGGATTGTCTAACAGGGTAAGATCCGTTTGTGCGATAACCACTTGCTGGGTTGAGGAACGACTTCCTCCTTTGTTAAAAACGGTAAGGGTAATGGTGTATGTGCCTGCATAGGGGTAAATGGCGCTGACATTGGGGCCTTCCCCTTTCATACCATTACCAAAATCCCAACGACACACCAAATTTTGATTGTTCGCGGTAAGTTCAATGATATTAGCGTTCGAATCGGAAGGCGTCGCAACAAAAGCTGCATCTTGCTGCGATGGTGGTTCGCCAAGTTCTGGGCGTACCTTCTTACACGAACTGAGTGCTGCTGTTGCAAAAACTAAGAGGATTAATAGCTTTTTCATATGGTATCGAATTAATATCCTGGATTTTGGGGCCAACGACCACCGGCTAAATCTATTTCAACTTGAGGAATCGGAAAGACTTCATGTTTTCCTGAGATGAACCCTGGAATTTCCAATGCGGCTTTGCCTGTTCTAACTAAATCAAAAAATCGGTGCCCTTCCCCTGACAATTCAAATCGGCGTTCATTGTAGATTTTATCCAAGGAATTTACGGAGGTCCCCGGTATTGATACACGAGATCTGATTTGATTCACATAGGTTTGAGCCAGAGCAGTATTACCTAGTTGATAGTTTGCTTCTGCAGCCATTAATAGGACATCTGCATACCGAATAACCCGGTAATTCACTGGGCTGGTCAAATCGTTGTCGGGCAAACCTATTTCTCCTTGCCTTTTAATGTATTTATTATTGTAATAACCGGTATGCCCACCTGCTCCGATGGCGTAGGTTATCGCCCCAGGATTAGGTTGTGCGGCTATGAATGCTTCGATATCTAAAATAGTAACGCCTCGCCTTGGGTCGCCCGCCGGGAAAAAATCGTAAAGGTCTTGCGTTGGCAAATTGTAGCTGTTTCCGTCGCCGTAAACGGGTCCATTGTATTGTCGGATTCCTTGAAATCCAGGGGCTGCATTCCCTTCCAAACAAACAAGGCAACCGTAGCTCCCTCCTTCTAGACCTGTATATTGTATGTCAAAAACGGTTTCAGCATTGTTCTCATGTGCCACATCGAATAATTCTGCATACGTTGGGTGAAGGCTGTATAACCCGCTGTTGACGACCTCATCAAAAGTTTGGGCAGCTTCAGCCCATTTATTTTGGTAAACATAGGCCTTTCCTAATAAGGCAAGGGCAGCGCCTCGAGTGGCTCTTCCTTTTTGCGAAGCAACGGGGTTAAGTACGGGAAATGCTTCCTTAAGGTCTTTTTCTAACTGGGCATATACCTCCGCTTTGGGGGATCGATCAATGGTCCTTACTTCTTCGATTCCAAGACGTTTATCAATCACCAACGGAACATCTCCAAAAAATTTAACCAATTCAAAATAATAGTAGGCCCGAAGGAATTTTGCCTCCGCAAGGATGTGGTCTTTACCTGGAAAATCAATGTTGTCCTTGTTCTCTAAAATATAGTTGGCTCTTGAAATCCCCACATAATTCCATCGAAAAACACTGCGCAAATCGTTGTTAACTCCGCCGTGCGACATGGCGTCAATCTGATGAAGCCCTTGTGAATCGTTGGCGCTTTCTCCCCCTGCGATAGCATTATCCGAAGCTATTTCTCCAATCCACAAGGACATAAAAGAGGTTTGCAATAAATCATAAGCCCCTACTAAGGCTCGTTCATAATCTTCGGGTGTTTTAAAATAGTTTTCCGCATCTTGGGTATAAGGAGGGTCAACCGTAAGAAACTTTTTACACGAAAAAAGGCCAATAATGAGTGCCCCTGTAATCAACAAATGTTTTTTCATGTGTTAAAATTTAAATTGTAATCCAACCATCATGGTTTTGGCTTGAGGGTACATTCCGTAGTCTACACCAGCCGACAAAGCGCTGGACGAGCCTAAATCCGGATCATATCCCATGTATTTCGTAAGGGTAAAGAGGTTATTAGCCGCCAAGTAGACGCGGAGTTGTTCCATTTTAATTTTCCTCAACCCATCTTTCGAAAACGAATATCCCAATTGCAGATTTCGCAAGCGAAGGAAAGAGCCGTCTTCTACGTAAAAGGAGGAAAAAACATTGTTACGCGTTGGTTCGGTAGTTTGGCGAGGAACATCGAAGGAACTTCCGGCCCCTACCCAGCGGTCAATGGTATAACTCAACTGGTTCGCATAGGGTTGTTGACGCTCGTAATTGCGGATGATTTCATTTCCAATAGAAGCGAAAAAATTAGCCGAGAGATCAAACCCTTTGTAGCTACTGGAAACGTTGAATCCCGTGATGAAATCGGGAATTGCTGAGCCTAAATTGGTTTTATCGCTGTCGTCGGTAAAGCTGATGACGCCATCTCCGTTCTGATCCACAAAGATTAAGTCCCCAGGCTTGGCTCCTTCTTGAACCACCTGAGCGTTGTCGATTTCATCCTGCGTTTGGAAAACACCAGCCGTTTGATACCCAAAGAAATATCCAATTTCATATCCTTTTTGAAAGCGAGTGGCTACATCTCCGCCTACACTGAACGCTGCTCCGGGAAGATAGTCCACCCCTGATGGGACCTCGGTTACTTGATTGTTCACTGCTGTGAAGTTCCAATTGGCTTCGTACAAGAACTTTTTGGTCCTATCAGACCGATACCCTAACTCGATTTCCCAACCTTTATTCGAAACATTTCCCGCATTAATCACCGGTGGATATCCACCGGGACCATAGGATCCCATCAATGCAGAAACGTCGGGTTGAAACAATAAATCGTAGGTGTTTTTAATAAAATAATTGGTGGAAAAGGATAGTTTTTTCCAAAATGATAGGTCAAGACCGATGTTCAATTGACGGGTTGTTTCCCATTTTAAATCCGGATTAGCCGGACGCCCGATAGCAACCCCTTGCGTAATTACGTCATCAAAGACATAAACACCTTCTCCGTTCAAAAGGGCTCTGTAGGCAAAATTGGGAATCTGATCATTTCCTGAAATACCATAGCTTACTCTTAATTTACATAAGTCCATAGGTTTAAATTTGAAAAAGGATTCTTCTGAAATCAACCATCCTGCAGAGAAGGATGGAAAGGTCCCAAAGCGGCTATTGGGTCCAAATTTGCTCGAGCCGTCGCGACGAACCACGGCCGATACCACATATTTTTCTTTGAATGCATATTCCGCTCTCAAAAAAGCTGAAACCAATCGCTCCGTAAACTCCCAAGAACCGGTATTGTTTAAAAATCCTCCTTGCGTAGAATTGGCTGAAATATCGGCATAATTAACGTCGTTATTGGGTATACCATAAGCTACTCCATTCAACGAATTACCCTCACGTTGGAAAATAGTAACACCAGCTGTAGCCTTTACTTGATGATCTTTTGCAAAAACTTGATCGTAATTCACAAATCCTTCATAGGATAAATCGGCGTATGTATTTCGCTCTTCGTAAACTGCAGCACCGCGATCAATTTCAACACCGGTTGCTAACTCAACCGTTGGAGACTCCAGTTGCGCATTCAGGGCGGTGTTGGCGTATTTGCCTTCGCCATACCAAACCAAGGGTGAAAACACCTTAGAGTCCACCAAAGCTACATTGTAATTAAATCGGTTAGTAACGGTTAAAAAGGAGAGGGGTTTGAAAACAAACTCTTCCTTTCCGACAAATTTCTGTGCTTTATTCCAGTTATAGGTATTCATGATTTGGGCAACGGGGTTGATGATGTCGCTTACTTCTTCCATGTATGAGTAATTCCCCATGGGAGATATGACCGGCTCCGTTGGAAACGCGTTAATTGCGTTGTATAACACAGAACCAATGCCGTTTTCAGGCAAGGTGTTTCTTCCTTCAGAAGAAAACAACAGGACCGAATTTAGCTTTAATTTATCCGATAAATCTGTTGAAAAATTCAACCTTGCATTGTACCTATCAAAGTGTGATTTTGCACCACCTACAATTCCGTCTTGGTTGAAATATCCTAAACCAATGGAATAACGTGTTGCCAAAGTTCCCCCGTTCAATGAAACGTTGTGGCTTTGCACCGGTGAGCGTGTAAATACTTGATCTTGCCAATCCGTACCCTCGCCGACATTTACATTGTTGAAAGGCATTGCCTGACCGCCCATAGCAAACATTTCGTTTTTAATGACCGCATACTCATCGGCACGCAATAAATCCAATTTCTTTGAGGTCTGTTGTAATCCAAAATAACCGTTGTATTCTATGGTGGGTTTTCGATTAATTGCCCCGTTTTTAGTTTCAATTAACACCACTCCGTTCGCGGCTCTTACGCCATAAATACCGGCCATAGCATCTTTTAAGACGGTAATTGATTTAATGTCTGATGGGTTCAAGGCATTTAACCCTTGAGAATCGTAAACAATGCCGTCCACAAGGATCAAGGGGTCGTTGTCCCCGAAAGTGCCTAAACCCCGGATGCGAATGTTCGCACTTCCTCCCGGAGATCCCGAATTTGTTGAAATATTAACCCCGGCCATCTGACCTTGTAGGGCTTGGTCCATTCGCGACATGTTCATTTTTTCAATGTCTTCTCCATCCACTTTTGACGTAGCACCGGTTAGTGTTTTATTTTTGGCTTCTCCATAACCGATTACTGTTACTTCATTCTTTACTGAAACAGTCGGCTTCATAACAACGGCCAATTCTTGCGAACCTGGCCCGACGGTCAATTCTTGTGTTTCATATCCATAAATAGTGATCGCTATTTTTGCAGAAGCGGTGTCTTTTAATACCATACTGAACGATCCGTCAGCTTGTGAAAGCGTATTTCCTTTAGGGGATTTAGAGGTGATTTTAGCAAAGCCCAGCGGCTCGTTAGCGTCGCTTAAAATTGTACCGGAAATAGTTCTATTTTGAGCGAATCCTACCACTGTAAAAAGCAGGCCCAAAAGTAAAAATTGTAGTTTCATTGAATTCGTATAAATTACTTTGCGGGGAGTTTCCTCCCCACAACCTAAGTAAAAATCAACCGTTCAACCAATTTTATATCAATTGAATGGGTAAATATAAC
>Ga0172372_10005779_pt1 | contig 17086 bp, 14 predicted proteins | sample LakKiv5m_2_FD_114544 | JGI IMG/M metagenome (GOLD analysis project Ga0172372, IMG submission 114544) | Freshwater microbial communities from Kabuno Bay, South-Kivu, Congo - kab_092012_9.5m | ecosystem: Environmental > Aquatic > Freshwater > Lake | place: Democratic Republic of the Congo...
CCCTGGAGCCACTGAAGGTAAGTGACAAGGAAATCTTGACCGAGGGTCTGTTTGGAAAGATCGTTCGAATTTATCTCGATTCTATCCAATCAAAATCCAATACCCACCTTGGTAGCCTGTCGAATTCGGAATTAACAAAGACAGTGTTTGCAATGTTGAATCCTGCACAGGTCGAGACAATCGCGCTACATATTTGCAATGACCTTCAATTCATAGCTGATGTCGGTATGGGCAAGGGTCTTGACGTTGCTGATGTAAAAGGAACTGTAAGACATTTAGACTCGGCCCAAAGAAGCGCCCGCATAAATCGAGCAATTACCAAGCTTGAATCCGTCGGTGTTAATTTTAGCGAGAGACTTCGCACCAATATTGAAGCCACGTCTTCATTACGCTTTCAATGTAAAGCTCGTCCGACTTCAGCGAGCGAGGATCTGGGCACGGTCCTTTTGATAGATCCCGGGGTTGCAGATTCAAAACGCACTGACGTTCTGTTTCTTGAAAACTTGGCGACAAGTAAACCAAACGACTTCCAGATGTTTCATGATTGGCTCGAAGTTCTACGTTTCGACCTAAAATCCGCTCACTAGAAAACTGCCGCAAATTCACCGCGGCCCGCGCCCCCAACCCATCAATTATTACTCGCCTTAGAGGCTGCCAGGGGCCTTCGACTTTTCCCTATACCCCAACCCGCACCCAGTCATTGCAGGGAGCGGAGCTGGAGACATTCAATAATTTCAGGCACCTAGAGGACAAACAAAATGACGCGGCCGTAAACTTTTTGAGAATCGTTTCTTATTATAACGGGGAAATGGTTCTCCCGCCAAATCAGGAGGTAATCAAGTGCGCATAGCTAGCAATATAGTTCATATCGAAGGCAACCCATTACAGGATCATTGGCTCAAAATTCTGGCCGTCCACAAAAAACATTTTGTTCAACCATTTATCAGGCGACATTTAGCCGAAGAGCTACGCTCTCTCACCCCCGAACTACAGAACCAATTGGCGCAAACTTCTCACGTATTAAAAAAACTGAGAGATCAGTACGGACTTGCTTACCATTTTTTGAACATAAAACGGTCGGGTGGCCTTGAATTAGATTCCCTTATCGACGTCATGGACGTTCTGTCGAAAAGATTGCGTTCAGAGTTATACGAAGATGCGAGTTCGTCGTTGTATTCAGACCAGTGGACAGGAAAGACCCGAGGAAACAGAAAGCAGGTTGAGATATCAGGGTTCGTTGTAGCGCTTGCCGACATTCTAAAAAAGGCTAACGGCGTCCCATGGGGAAATGTCCAAACAGCTATTAAATTGCTTGCTGAAAGTGATCACCGCCTAAAACAAGCGGCGACCCTCTACATTTCCAATGGCGAATCTGGCAGGCAAGCGCTCCGCTCTCTCTATAACAGGACCGCGAGTACGCAGGCCGCTTCGCACGACTAACACTTAAGTACCTTAGAGGAATAACGCCCATGAAGTACTTTGTTTGAAAGCAGAGAAATTACTTTCTGCAAAAAGGAGATGATATGAAAAAGAAGAAAAAAGAAACCGTAAAAAAAGACAAATATTTAAGTGAATCGGGGGCGCTCGATGCCTTCGAAGAGTTTATGAGGACCTCCAAATTAGTGGCTACTCATCTGGAGCTTGTCACCGGGATGCTTTCCAATTTGAACTTAGAAGCTTTTGCGGAACACATTAATATAATCAGAAGCGAAAAGGAGTTTGATCGTCCGTGGCAAGAAATCGATAGGTCGCGCGCATACGAGTGGATGAGCGCAGCTTACCGATCCGTAGATGCTCTCGCGCTCTACGCCCACAATTTAACTGCCATCTCAACAACTCTTCGTGAATTGCACTTCCATGCTCAGGACACGGTTGAGCTAACGGAGAAAGCCTTCGCGTCTGCCCAAGTAACGACAGGCATGGATCTCCTATGAAGTTATCGATCTCATATCTGAATTTTTGGGCACTCTTCCGGAATGCCGATGCTGTGAGAAGTGATCTCTTTGTGTGCAGTCGCATCAGAGCGGTCAACCACTTAGGACGGCCCGCCTGTATCACTGGTTCAAACTACGTCGCCAGTGTCAGTCGTTCGGAAGGAATGGTCCAATTTGAAATAATGTTTAACACTCGAAAGGCAGACAGGGACTCACTTTTAAAGTTGGCGTCTTATGTAGAGAGAGACAAGAACATGCTGCTGAACACGCTAGGGAATTCTTATGTCTTTGAAAGGCGCGAAAACTCTCTCACCATAAGAAAGATCGTTCAAGGTGTCGGCAATATTCTCGATGAATCTACTTGGGAAAGGCTGTCAGAGTCGCTAGTCGCCGAGGTCACATACCTGTTTGGCAAAATGAATCCATATATTCAAGACGCTTTAGCGGAAATTTATCAAGATACGCTTTTTAAAGCTGAGAGGAGGTCAGAAGCAGAACAAAAAATGTTACCGACCTAATAGGTCTTCCGCGCATTAAACGCGCTTTACTAAAAAATCCGGTGCAAAATTTTTGTGCCGAAAAGTTTCGGTGTGCCCGAAGTTGGATTGTAAGCAAATTCCACCCTAGGGCACGCCGAGGCCTCTGTCAATAATGGTCGAGCCAGAAGGTTATTTCGGAAGGACCTGAAACGTAACCGTGGTGTCTGAAAACACTTTTCAGCGCGATGGAGAACTATGTCCAAAGGGGGACGAAAAGATGAATGATACGAAAGATAAACTCAGAACAGCACTCTTGTATGCTGAACATGGAATACATGTTGTTCCGGTTCACTACGTCGACGAAACAGGAAATTGTTCCTGCAAGAATCCTAAATGTTCAAGCAAAGGCAAGCACCCAAGCATTCGAGATTGGCCGAATCAGGCAACAATCGATTCTACAAAAATAAAAAGTTGGTGGACTGAGCAATCGTCTTTCAACATCGGCATCGTCGCCGGTTCGAAATCAAATCTCGTCGTACTAGATATTGATGCTCGTCATAATGGGTATGAGTCATTGAAAACCCTTGAAAAAGAAATTGGTTCTTTACCAAATACAGTTACCGCAAAAACAGGTGGCGGAGGTCTCCATATTCTCTTTCGACATCCCGGCTTGCCAATTAGGAATGCCGTCGCACTTAGAAATGGAATTGATGTAAGAGCCGACAACGGATTTATAGTTGCGCCACCAAGCAACCACCTATCCGGAAACAAATACGAATGGCTTCAGGGAAAAGGCCCTGGAGAAGTTGAAATAGTTGCACTTCCAAAAGAGTTACTCAAAATTCTGGTAACTCCTCCGATTCCGAAAATAAGCCCGTCTACCTTAGCAAAAAGTAAAGTTGGAGAAGGCACGCGGAATGACTACCTCTTTAAGTTTGGCTGCTCGTTAAGATCAAAGGGACTTGAGGAAGAAGAGATTCTAGCGTTTCTGCTTTCTCGCAACGAGAAGCATTGCACTCCACCGCTGGAGGAGGACGAAGTCGCTGGCATAGCAGAACGTAGTGCCAAGTATGAGCAAAGCGCAGCAGATCAAAATGAAAATGCCCAAAGTCAGTACATCGAGAAAAACGGTCGAATTTATCTTGTTGCTCGCGGACAGGGAGCACCAAGGGAGGTCCCTCTTTGCAATTTTACTGCAAACATAGCCGAAGAAAAAGTCACAGACGACGGAGCAGAAAGGAAAACATACTTCAAAATTGTTGGTGAGCTTTCTTCTGGGCAGAACCTTCCAGTAATTGAAGTTACCTCCGAACGTTTTCCATCAATGTCTTGGGTAACGGCATGGGGCTCCTCCGCCATTATAGCGCCAGGATACACAACTAAGGACAATCTTAGGGCTGCGATTCAAGAGCTTTCGAAGGACACCATCAGAAGCGAAGTGTTTTCTCATCTCGGCTGGAGAAAGATAAACGACCAATACTTTTTTCTTCACTCGGGCGGTGGCTTAGGAGCGTCGGGCAATAGTAAAGATATTAAAGTCGATCCATCTGAAGGCCGCTTAACCGACTACTTATTGCCTGATCCCCCTGAGGGCGAAAAGTTAATGGAGGCCGTGCAAGCTTCGCTAGCCTTTCTTGAATCAGCTCCGGACGAAATCACAGTTCCATTGTTCTGTGGGGCGTATCGAGCACCACTGAATGAGGTTTCCTTAATCGATTACTCTCTTTTCATCGTTGGCCCAACGGGTGTTTTTAAAACATCCCTGATCGCAATAATTCAGACGCACTTTGGATTGTCGTTTGATGATCGTAAACTGCCAGATAATTGGTCTTCAACCGCTAACACGCTAGAGCGCAAAGCCTTTCTAACTAAAGACTCGGTTTTTACCGTCGACGACTTTGTTCCAGGTGTTGTTTCGGATAGAGAGGCAGAGCGGCTCTTTCGTGCCCAAGGAAATAAGGCAGGACGAGGTCGAATGAGGCCTGATGGAAGCCTGCGGCCAGCAAACTATCCGCGCGGCATGATTCTCTCCACTGGAGAAGATGTGCCCAAGGGTCAAAGTTTACGGCCAAGATTGTTCATTGTCGAAGTGAATCCAGGCGACATCAATCCAGCCAATCTAACCGAACTTCAGCGAAATCATAGTCTCGGTTTGTACACCAGAGCAATGAGTGCCTATATTCGCTGGCTTGCTCCTCGCATGGACAAGATGAAATCCGAACTTCTGGAGCGTCATCGCAACTTGAGAACGCTAGCTTCTAACTCGACGATTCATAAGCGAACGCCCGACATAGTTGCGAGTTTAGGTGTTGGACTTGAAGTATTTTTAGAATTTGCCGTAGAAAATAAAGTACTCTCCGCCGCTGAAAGCCAGCTTCTGTTTGATCGCTGTTGGACTGCCCTCGGTCAACTTGCTGAAAAACAAGTTCTCTACCAAATCAGCGAAGATCCTGTGAAACGCTTCATTGAACTTCTGCAGGCCGCCTTTGTCATTGGGCGAGCTCATCTCGTGGATAGCAAAACTCAAGAGGTTCCGACTGAAGCGAAGCGGTGGGGATGGCGTGAAAATAGATTCGGAGATCTTACTTCCCAAGGTGAGCGCATCGGTTGGATGAATGGTGACGAAGTATGGCTACAGCCGGATGCCGCCTTTGCTGTTGTCCAGAAGATTGCAAATTCCCAGCATTCTACGATTCACGTCAGCAAAGAAACTCTTTGGAAAAGATTAGCCCATCAGGGTCTGATTCAGGTTTCTGAAGGCGAGCAAAAGAATCTTATCAAACGAAGTGTCGGTGGGCTTCGACCAAGGGTTCTGGTCGTAAAAAACAAGGAAATCCTGTTTGGAGGTGTTGATTATGGCTCAATCGCCCCTGTCGCCCCCGCCACCGTGGGGAATGGGAGCAAACCTTTGGGCTCCCACTTGGAGAGAGCAAGGCCATTCTTCGAGCAACAAAATCTAAAAAAAGATGAGTCGCCTGACGGAGGGATTCACTAATGAGTCACGATATTCAAGATCAAATGAAGGAGCTGCACGACTCCGTAATCGGAGACATCTTAACGCTGGCAGAAATTGGTCTGCAACCCGAACAGTTTCGTCAGTTCAAGAAGAAAGTGTTTCAAGTTTATCACGAAAAACTGAGGCCAGAGTCTCAGCGCTTGCTTCTGTTACAGGGGGCGCGGACTACTCAGGCCATTATTTTAAAATCAAACCATTCAATAGAAAGAAAGGGGGAACAATGAAAATTGTAGAAAAGGAGATCTCGACAAATGAGGTAGCAACCAAGCTGAAGCTGCAGTGTGAAAGACTTTGGACGATACTCCAGTCAATCGACGGACCTGAGCCGGTTTCCATTAAGCATCTTCATCCAGTAACTAACAATCTATTTGCCGCTATAGATGCCGTTGAATCCTTGGCTGATTCACTCATTACAGGAAAGCAAAGATGGGTCGAAACCAACAACGATGAGGGTTCTCATTAATTTTTTAATGATTAGGTCAGGGCCGTGCCGATGACGACAATTTTAATGGAAAGGAGTGCTGTTATGAAGAGTGGATAGTAATTCAAAACAATGTGTGGGGTGTTCTCAGACTCTTCCGCTGAGGGACTTTTATCAGATTAAAGGAAGCGATGAGAAAAATATCCGGTGGGAAAAAGTATGCAAAGCCTGCAAGCGAAAGCGACGGTCAGCAAGGCCCATACAGCCGGCGTCAAAAACTGAATCAGAAGTGGTGCCAGCCCCTCCGATTGAAGCAAATAATCAGGTTCGCTTCAGGAACGACGGCGAGGTTATTTACAAGGAGTACAAGTATCCAAATGGAGAAATACTCCAGCTCACGAAAGAGGAATTTGATCGAGTGGTGGATATATTTCGGATGCTGGATGCTCAGGACCGAAAGCTAAATGGACCGCCCGCTGCCTAAAGGAATAGGAGGCGGGGTTGTTCGAACTGGAGTTAAAGGAGAAGGAGACAGTCGACCCGGGATAGCCCGGGATTCGAACTCGAAACTCCTCGATAATATTAAATAAACTGCGATAATAAGGAGTCATGATGGATTGGAAAACGGACCCAAACAAACGAGCGTTAGCTATTGTCAGGCGCAGTAGCTCAGGCCAGAAGGAGAACACTTCTGCGGAAACTCAGGAACGAGAGATTCGCGAGTATTCCAAGCGCCACGATTTGGCTTTGATAAAGTTTGAGTCCATCATTGAAACCGCTTATCAGGCTGATGCTCGCAAAAAGTATAATGCCTTAATGCAATTCGCTCTAGCTCAAGGAATCAAGCACATCCTCTTTTACATCGGCAGCCGCGAGGCGCGGAATCTGACCGACAATGAAAAGAACGAACGGCTCATTAAAGAAGATAAAATCATAATTCATTACGTGAGTGAAAATAAAGTCTTCGACAAAGACTCTCCAGACTCCGAATTCTTAGCTCGAGATATTTTAACCGCCGTAAATAAAAACTACAGTCGAGAAAATGGAACTAGAGTTCGCAATTCTTATCGAACCAAAGCCGAAAGTGGCTGGTGGCCTTACCGTCATACTGTGTTGGGCTACATTCACCACAAAGAGAAAGATAAATACGGCAACGCTATTAAGGGCACAGCGAAAGTTGTCTCCGATCCTGATCTAAGAGTTGTGAAGCTCGTCCAGAGAGAGTTCGAGCTACGTGCTCAGGGCCATTCCTATGACGACATTCGAGAGAAGAATATAAAAGAGGGTTTTGTTCCTAAAGATCTCGACGGAAAGTACAGTCGGCACGGGATTGAGGAGAGGCTGAAGAATTCTTTTTATTGGGGATTCTTTTACTTAAAGGACGATCCAACAAAATACCGAGGCAAACACGAGTTAATAATCCCCGCCAATGTCCTTAAAGCAGTCGAAGCTATCAACAACGGCAATGGATGCAAGCGCAGAGCTAATCGCAAAGGTGAAGATATTTTTCGTGGTTGGTTAGTCTGCGGCCATCCAGATTGCCAACGGGGAATAACCTATGAACGTAAGGAGAAGATCTTGAAATCAACCGGAGAAGCAAAAGTCTATCATTTGTACCGTTGTTCAAACTCTCGACGTATTCATGCAAAGAAAGTTTACATCGGCGAAGAAAAGATTTGGGAACAGTTCGAGCCTGTTGTCGGCGCAGTCACTATCACCGAGGATTTTGCGAAAGATATCACTGCTGCACTCGATGAAACCAAAGAGAAACAGAAAGCAGCTATTCGCAAACAGATGGAGGGCTACGATCAAGCCCGAGAGGATCTTCGTGGAGAGAGACGCAATGTTGTTCGGCTCTACACCTCAGGAAAGCTCACCGAGCGCGATTACAATGAGCAGATCGCAGAAGTAGAAGAAAAAGAAGATCACTACGCACGAGAACTCGTACGCCTTAATTGCGACATCAGCGAAGCTGGAATGACCGCAGTAAAAAGAGTGTTCGAACTGGCTATCAAAGCGAAAGAACTCTGGAAAACTATGAACCGTGAGGAAAGGCTCGACTACCTTAAAAAGGTATGTTCGAACCCAACTTTAGATGCACTAACTGTACATTATCATTTAGAAAAACCATTCGCTCGATTGGCATCTTGGAGCGAAAATAAAGAATGGCGGAGAGGGGGGGATTCGAACCCCCGTTACGTGTTACCGTAAACACGCTTTCCAAGCGTGCGGTTTCAGCCACTCACCCACCTCTCCGTATTTTGTAATTCCTAGCGTGGGTAACGTTCGGGAATGAGCACTGTGGCTAACACGGGCGGCTTAAATTGGTCCACCCCCAAAATCGGGGGCGCCAAAAACTCAATGGCCGCGACTCAGAGGGGTGCAAACAGCCATTCTTGCCCCGGATCGGTCCCTGGACTGCGATTCGGGTGGAATCCATCACTCGAAAACCCGTTATTCGGCCAGAAATTACGATTGATCGGGTGCGAGTGGCGCTTTTCTACCCTCTGAGTTAGGGACATCGCGAATTCGGGCTCGCTGCCGGCCTTGAGAGGTCTCAAGTGCGGCTCCCCGGTAACCGATAATTCGACTGCATGGAACAGTTTCAACTCAGAGCTGAGCTTCTGACGCGGTTGGAGTCCTTGAGTCACCCCACGGGCAGGGTCGATACTCTCACCATTGGTGCGGAGCACGAGTTCTTCCTCGCGGGACCCGAGGGGCGCCCTTGCACCCATGAGCAGGGGCAGGCCTTTCTGTCCCATCTCGGGACCCAGACTCATTGGTACGTTCGGGATTGCTTGCAGGAGCCGCAAATGCTTTGGCGAGTTTCCCGTGAGCACTCGGGTGGCCGATATACGGCCGTCAAATACGATCATCATCCGCATCTTTTTGAAGTGGCCTTTGCCTACGGCAATGACCTTCACGCGTTGGCGCAAATCATCGAGTCGGTCTGGAATGATATTCTAGCGTCGGCGGCAGCGGTCGGACTGCAGGTCCGCTCGGAGCCCCTTCTCAATATCAGTCCCCTTGCCCCCGAGGTCACGAGTGCGCTCGCGGCCTTCCGGGAGTTGCGCCATTACCGCGGCGAGCTTCTCAAAAGTCGAAACCCTGCTTCTCGCAGCGATGGGGCGTTGAATTACGCGGCAGTCATCGCAGCCACTCAGATCCATATCGGAGGCTCGGGCTGGTGGCGGAATCCTGCCTTGGTTCCCGCCCTCTATCGGCTGGAGCCGGAATTCCTGGCTCTGACTCCCTCGGGAGCCTCGGACCACCCCGATTCGCGGGCTGTTTTACTCAAGAAGAGGTGGAGCGGTTTCCTCGAGGTTTTTCGCGGCTACCCGCTGGCTGGTTTTCCTGAACTCAAAAACTGGACTCTTGAAGGCTGGTCTCAGGCGCTCCTCGATTCGCCCTTATGCGGAGGGCCTTCCGATGCTTGGGCAGGTCGGACTGCGCGCGAATTTCCGGATGTGCTCGAGCAGGGACTCGATTCGTTCATCCACAAAGTCAGGGATTTGCAGATCATTCGCCCCAAGTTGTACGGGACGCTCGAGTTCCGGGCCGATCCGGCTCGCTCGGATCCCGCCGGGATCCTGCGCCTGGCTGCGTTGCGTTTGGGCGCCACTGCTGCGCTCCTGCAGGATTCGGAAGGGATATCCGGGGCAGACGGTGGGACTCTTGAAGAGGAACGGCGGCGATGGTTCGAAGGAGTCCGGATCGGAGTGATATCTCATGGTCCGGATCGCATCCTCGAATTGGCCGGAGCCGGTCTGCGCAAGCGAGCCAAGGGAGAAGAAGTCTTTCTCGGAAAGGTGTGAGTGACCCGCAGCAACTCGCCCCCGAGAATCATCGATGACTCCCGCACCATTGCGGGCCTCCTGCGGGAGGCGCTGTTTCTGCAGCGACCGCTGACCGTGCGGTTCGACGGGCGGATTCACGAATTGGCCATTCAAGAGCTTGTGGAAAACTCGAGCCGTAATCGGACCGAGGAGCGCGGCCTTCGCGTTGAATGGATATCAGAACCACCCCCATCCGATGCCGGCGACGGCAGCGCCGAGTTCGAGTGCGCTTTTTTTGAATTTGTCGCGTCCTGGACTGGCGGACTTCGGGTGCAGTGCGGACGCGATTGGATTCTCCCGCTGCCGGAGCGACTGGAAATCCGAAACCTGCGCGAGAGCAGGCGCCACGAGCTGGGGAAAGACCGCATCCACCTCAACGGGACGGTGTTGGTGCACTCCAATGAATATCATATGGAATCCCGGCTCAGGATCACCAATGTTTCGCGCGAAGGACTCGGCGGCGTGCTTGCCGCACCCCGGGATTTTCCTATCGCCATCAATTCCACCATCCGCGGTGTCCTCCATGGGAATCCGGGAGGATTCCAGCTGGATGGAATCCTGACTCATATCAGTCTGGCCGGGGCGGGGAGGACGGCTTCGGGCGATATCGAGTATCGTCTCGGCATCCGGAGGCGGGATGTACTGGCGACTGCAAACACTCCAATCCAAACCGAGCGGCGGCGCTATGGTCGGAGGAGGGCCTCCGATGAATTGCGCCTGCGGTCGCCATTCAACCCGGTGCATATCATACGGGTCAAGCTCCGAGAGTTGTCGGTGGCCGGGTTTTCCGCGGAGCCTTCCGATCCCCACGATGCACTTTTGCTTCCGGTCGGCGCTATCGTTCAGGGCGAGGATCCCGCACTGCTGTTCCGCCTCGTCGCGGTTTCCGAGGCGGCTGCCCCCTTGGGCGTGGTCTTTCGCTTTCAGATCCATGCCGGTATGGAGACCGCCCGCCTGGCCTGGTTAAGGCGTGTTGCCGGGGCGGATTCGCCCGGCAAACACCACGCCTCGGCCACCGGTGGAGATATCATTGAACTGTTCTGCCGGGCGGGCGCGCTTTCGTCCGAGTACTTGCGTAATAATCGCAGTCGTTCCGATTCGATGGTCTCGGGTTTCGCTTCGGGCGGCGCTCACATGCCTTGGCTCCACCGCTGGATCGAGCGGGACGCCGAGGGAGGTGCAATCGGGCATATCGGGGCAGTCAAGCTGGCGGACAGTTTATGGCACGTGGGAGACCTGACCGGCTCGCCCGAGCCCGGTCGCAAGATTTCCCGTTCGTTCATCCCGCGTTTCCTCACGGGTTTTCGGGATTTCTGTCTGACTTCTTCGCCTTGCCCCCGCGTGATCATGACTTGGAATACGGGCCACCCGTATTGGCGGCGTTACGAAGCCTATCTCGAAAACGAGGGCAAGGCGTCCATTCATTATCAGTGCCGCACTCGTTACACGCGGTTTCGGCCCGGGCTACCGGATCTCAAGGCCGGAGCCGAGGGAGACTGGCTGGTGCGGGAGATCCGCGCCCACGAGCACGCCGAGATCGAATCGCTCCTGAGCACGCTTGCAGCCCGGGGGCTCGATGCCCTGGCTCGTGGCATGGATTTTTGTATATCAAGTTTCGGCTCCCCCGGTCTCGGCGCACTGGCCTCGGGTTCGGAGGGAGGGTTCTTCAGGCGGTATTTCACGATTGTCCGGGGTGAGTTTCGATATCTGGTTGTCCTGAGTCGATTTCCGGACGGGAGCAGTCCTTCCCGGACATTTGACGTGCCGTGGGTCCTGCCCTTGCAGCATCCCTTTGAGCCTGCCGGAGGAGCGGGCGCTCCGCCCCCTTACATCGCGTGCGTCCACAAGCTTGCGCTCGAGTCGGGCTGCGCTCCGCCCGGGGTGCTCGAGCCGGTGTTTCATGAAGGCGCTACGGGCGCAGGTGCCAGTGCGGCGGGTAAGACCATGACCTGGATGATTGGACATCCTTCCATTCTGGATTTCTTTGAAGAGGAGGAGAGCGCTTGAAATTCTTCTCTCTGCTCCTCTTGAGTATTCTTGCGGCTTACTCGGCGGATTGGATTCCAAGGTATGCGGAGCTTCTACCCGGTTCTGATATCAAAGTGCTGGGTCGTCTCGCCGAGCACGAAGTAACCTGCACGGATCCCGCCTCGGGAGATCTGCTCTGCCGTAACCAATACCGGATTCCGCCGGCGTTGCTGGGGTCGGGAGGCGGCACGCTCGGGCTCGGGATGATCCTGTCGGCTTCCGAGATTTCCTGCAGCGGCACCCCCTCCCTCCTTGGGTCCTATGGCGATCGGCGGACGGCTTCCAGAGCCTTGGAATTGCAGTCCACCTATCAGACTGCACAGTTACCGGTTGCGGGTTGTCCGGAGGGCCTCACCGTCCGGGCCTGGTCCCCGGCCCACTTCAGACGCGCGGGGTATATCGGTGGCGCGCTGGTCCTCGGGGACCGGAGTGCCGTTGAATTGCTCAAGCGCACGATCGAGTTTTTCTCCTCCGAGCTCTACCTGATCCTGAGCGTGATCCTCGCGCTGTTTTTGGGGATTCAGCGCTGGATCCTCCGTCCTGCGAGGATCGGCAAACCCGGGGTCGAGGAATGGTACCCGATCGCAGGCTACTGGGTCGCTTTTGCCCTCATCAAGGGAGGCTTGATCGAGATTCTGGTGCCAACGCTTTCCAGGCAACTCGTATTTTTACGAATCAGCAATTTCGTTTCTCTCATGGCCCACACGTTACCCTTGCTGCATGCGATTTCGGGCCGCAAATCCAATGACTCGGCTCTCGTGCGAGTGGCGAGCTGGCTTTGCCGCGGGGATCCTCGCTTCAAAATATCACCTATCACTGGCATCATCGCCATCCTTTGCCTTGCTCCCGGATTCGCGGCGTATTTGAGTCTTTGGGGGCTTGCGCTTGTGGTGCCGACCTTGGTTTGCGGGTTACTCATGCGGCGTGCGGATCTATTGGTCTTTGCGCTCGCAGTCCTCTTGGAGTGCCTCAAGATCCGCAATCTGCCGCACGCGCCGGTGGGCAGCACCACACTCCTCTTTGTGGCGGGAGTCCTCTTTCTCGAATTTAGGACGGATATGATCCAAGCGAGCGCCGCCGGAGGAATCCTCAATTGGTGGCGAGGCCTGCAGTTGGAGACGGCCGGCGACCGCACCGATGCAGGCTCGGTACTGATCTCTTTTGCTGAACGCTTCCGCGTGCGCAGGATTACTTTGATCGAACCCCAGGAGGGCGGAGCTGCGCGGATTGTGATCCGGGAGCGCAACGGGACGGAGTGGAGTTGCGATACTCGATACCTCGAATCCATTCCCAGCGTATTCGCGCATTGCCTGACCACAGGCAAAGCGATTTGGAATGTCGACGAGCGTTCGGAGTTCGGGTTCCGATTGCGCAAGGGGGCGAGACCGCTCGGGCACATCGGGGGCTCTCGATTCTCGGTGGTGCCCATCAGTCGCAACGGGGAGGCGGTCGCTGCATTCGCCATCACCGGTTACGATGATTCACCGGTCTCTCCCCATATCTATCCGGAGCTCGCCGAATTCGCCGCCCAGCTGATGAATACCCGGCTCGCCGACTTGATTCATGCGGAGTCCGCGCGCATCCACGATGCCTGGTACAAGGCCTGCGTAGAACTCAGCGCGCAGTTGAATCTACTGGCGGAGAGCCGTGAGAAACGCCGGGATCTTGCGCATTTCATGGATGACGCGGCCGCAGTCCTTTCCCGGACTTTCGAGAGCGGTGTGTTGATCGGCCGAGTGCGGGCCGAGGATCGCGAGCTCGATCTCAAAGTGACGGCGGGATTTGATTTGGACGTTGCAAAATTCTATCACGACACTCGGTTCCAAGCTCTCGCCGAAAACGTGCAGGGACCCATGCCGATCGCCGTCAACGAGAAACGCATCGTCTCGGTTTCGGATATCGGCTGGCTGCGCGGGGTCCTGCATCCAAAGAGTCTTGAAGTGTTCGAGCGCTCGGGGGCGCGCAGTGGTGCCGCCATTCCGCTGAGCATTCAAGATCACGAAGGCCCGTCGGATGCCGCTTGGGGTGTGATCTGGCTCGAGAGTCCCCACATGGGTAAATTCAACGCCAACACTCAAGCCGGACTGCGTCTGGTGGCGAGCGCGGTTGAATCTTTTCTCGGGCGCGCCCTGCTGCGCACCCGGGCCGAAGGGGCGCTTGGGGGATTGGCTCGTAGTGATATCAGTGAGAAGCTTCTTTCCGGGCAGTCCGTGCTGGAGCGGGATCACGGGCTGCTTCTGATGGCGGATGTGCGCGGCAGCACCCGGGTCGCCCAGCGGTATGGGGGCGATGCCTGGAAAGCGTTCATGATGCGAGTGGAAAGTGATATTAGAAGCATGGCGGAGGCGCACGGTTTCGCGCTCCAGCTGATCATCTGGGATGCTTGCTTCCTCACAAGGACCCATTCCGTGGCCGATGCGGAGGCGGTGGCGGTCGCATTCCGCTTCGGGCAGGCTTTGAATCAGTTTTTCCGGTGCGAGTTGGAACGTGATTTTCCGGAGGAGTGGAAAGGGGCCGGACCCGATGGCATCCGGTTGTGCGTGGAATACGGGGATACCACTCGGGACCTGCTCAATGGTACTTGGACGATTGTCGGCAGCACCATGGCACGAGTCCACAAACTCGAGGCCACTTGCAAGAAATTGCCGGGTTGGTGCTTTTTTGCCGAGGATCTGCCGCGGCCCGCAGGAGTGGGCGTAGTGGACACCCGGGCCTGCCACCCCTCGACCGGGATCGGAATCTTGACGCTTGCGCAGCAAGAGGCGGCCTGAGCGCATGGCGGCGGGGTTTACATTCCATGCCGGCCCCCTCACACTTGATATCTATGCACTTCAAGGCACGTGGATTCGAGGATGCGGGTAAGAATCAGCAGTCCAACGAGGACTTCTACCTCATGGACGACTCGATCGGACTGAATCTCGTCTGTGACGGTTCCCGCAACAAGGACGGACGCTGGGCCGCAGAGACGATTGGCGAGTCCCTTCGCAAGCGCCTGCTCAAGGATGCGGAGCTGCTCAAGCTTTGCGCCGCCGAACCCTCCCGCGCCAATCGCATGGGCGTTCAACAGCTCCTGGGTGAGGCCGTGCAGGAGGCCTGCCGGACGATCCATCGTGAGTCCCATGTGAATCACACGAGACTCCAAACCCATAGTTCCTTGGTGGTGGGGGTCTTTGCGGGTCCATATCTGATCTGGACTCACGTCGGAAGCACACGGTTATATCTGGTGCGGGACGGTCAGGTGCACCGGCTTTCGCGCGATCACACCTATATGGAAGAGATCCAGGACACCATTCCCAAAGGGACGGCCGTCAATCCGATTTTCAAAAAGCGGCTGACCCGGGCAATCGGTGATTGCGAAGTGGTTCCGCTCGTCATTCACTCGGCCCGGATTGCGCCCGGGGACTTGTTTCTGTTCTGTTCCAATGGGGTATCGGATGCGTTCTCGATGGATGCGCGCGAGTTCCATTCCCTGCTCGGACAGGGCGATTTGAGCGGCATATCAGAGGGCCTGATTCGTAATTCCCACGCCGCGGATATCAGAGACAACCTGAGCGGGATTCTGGTTCGGGTGCAGGACTCGGAAGCGGCCCGAGCTGTTTTCAAGCGGGTGCCGATTGCGCTGCAGCGGCAGGTGGATCTGCTTCGGCGCTTGATGGTCTTCAAGGGTCTGCACCGGGAGGACGAGGCGCTCGTCAAATTGCAGGGCATTGTGAATTTCCGCTCGGTGCAACAAGGGGGCACGATTCTCAACGAGAATGCCGCGAGCGACGAGATGCTCGTGCTGCTGACCGGCATGGCCGATGTCTGGATGAACGGCAGAATGGTTTCCCGCCTCGGTCAGAATGATATTATCGGGGAGATCGGATTTTTCACCCGGGCCGCCCGCTCGGCCACCGTGCGCGCGGCTGCGGATTGCGAGTTGATGTCCATCCATCGCAGCGACTACGACAACCTGATCAAGGACGACCCGGCGCTGGGGCTGGGCGTCCTGGAGGGCGTTGTGGAACAGCTCTCTGACAAGCTTCTCCGGCACTCGGTTGCCGCCGACGAGCAGGTGCCTCCGGGGCGCGGGGCGGATCAACTGATCCGGAAGTAAGGCATGGATAGGCTGTCTTTGCTGGTCTCCCAAGCCCCCGTACCGGAGTGCAGGTGGAGCGCCACGGTCCGGCGGCGCGAGCGCTTGCGCAGCGACTGCATGCTTTTGAGGGATTTTTCCGAAGGGCGCTCGAGGGCATCGTAAGTGATACCAATCGTCGTGCCGTCCCTGAGTTCAAAAACAAAAGGGACATGCGCGCCCCCGCGGGTCCGGTACTCGCCAAACGTGATAATATCATCCGGACGATAGACGACCTGCGCTCGCAGCTCCGAAAAAATCCACTGCTGCTCATGTCGCCCGGCCTCGCTCATGGCCATCGGGTTGAGCCAGTGGCTGATGCCCATGTCCTCGAAGTAAAAAGTGCGCCCGTGAGTGCGGATCAGAAACAGTCCCTCCATGGCGTGGAGGAGAGCTTTGATCGTAGGCGCACTTAAATGCAGTTTACGCGCAAGCCCCGCCAGTTGGAGGGGTTCTCCCTGGAGTGGGACCAGCGCCCGAAGCAGGTTGAGCAGTTGGGTCGGTGGAGTTTTGGTATCCCGGATGAGCGGGAGATCGCGCTCCAGGAGGGTCGCGAGGTGGTTTCGGAGGCTGTTGTCTCTCTGCGCGGGCGAACGGACAAAGCAGATGCCTGGCAGACCGCCGTGCACAAACTGTTTTTGGATCAGTGCGGGGCTGATTTTGCGGGCCTTTTGAAAAGCCTCAATAGGCCTGGGAGAGAGTATATCTTTAAAAAAGTCGCGAAAGGTCGTTTCCTGCAGTTCACTGGTCGTGAGCGGAAGGAGCTCCCAGAGGGTGGTCCGGCCGGTGAGGGATTCGCGGATCGGCTTGCGCTGGGCAAAGCGGACGGATCCCGTGATCAGGAACTGACCAGGCCTGCGCTTCTGATCCGCGGCAACTTTCAGAGCATCAAAGACCGGCGGATATTTCTGCACTTCGTCCAGAAACAGGGGTTTTGGGGCCGACTCCAGGATTTGCGCCCCCTGAGATGTGAACTCGATGATGAACTCCGCTTTGTCGAAAGTCTCAAAACTTCGGCAAAGGGATTTGAGCAAGGTGGTCTTGCCGGTCTGACGCTGGCCGAACACAGCGGTGACGGGCGACCAACCCAAGGAGTCCTTCAGGAGGGATGCGAGGATTCTTTTCCTGAGATGCGGCATTAAGTAAACACCGGGGATAAGCCCGGGCTCCTTTCAGAACCGTACGTGCGCGATTTACGCATACGGCTCTTCATTTTGCGGTTTAACTCAGAAACAAGTCCTGAGGTGATATCTATCAG
>Ga0172372_10005780_pt1 | contig 17084 bp, 17 predicted proteins | sample LakKiv5m_2_FD_114544 | JGI IMG/M metagenome (GOLD analysis project Ga0172372, IMG submission 114544) | Freshwater microbial communities from Kabuno Bay, South-Kivu, Congo - kab_092012_9.5m | ecosystem: Environmental > Aquatic > Freshwater > Lake | place: Democratic Republic of the Congo...
GGGGCGAAATGGGATCAACAGCGATTCCAGGGTCAGCCGGTGTTGCGCAGGCCGGCGGCGATGCCGTTGATGGTCAGCAGGGCACCGCGCAGCAGTTCACTGCGGCTGTAGGTGCGGCCATCGCCGTCGCTGCTTTCGGCCTCGCTCATGGGTGGCTGGCGGTTCTGCTCCCGCAGCCGCCGCAGCAGGGCCACCTGCAAAAAGCCCAGGGGGATGATGGTGCGGTTGCGCAGGTCGACCGCCAGCTGCAGGGCCGGGTCGGCATCGAGCAACCGGTTGTGACCCGTGATCTGCAGCACCAGATCACGGGTCAGGGTGAACTCGGCAGCAATGGTCTGGAAGATCGCCTCGAAGGCCGGGCGGTGTTCAGTGCGGCCCAGGCTCTGCACGTAGTGGTGGGCGAGGTCAAGGTCCACCTTGGCCAGGGTCATCTCCACCTTGGAAATCAACATGCGAAAGAAAGGCCAGCGCTGGTAGAGCAGACGGAGCAGTTCGAGCTGACCGCTGTCCTGCTCGAGCTCCTCCTGCAAAGCGGCCCCCACGCCGAACCAACTGGGCAGCAGGAAGCGGCTCTGGGTCCAACCAAACACCCAGGGAATCGCCCGCAGGCTCGAGAGATCACGGGCCCCGCCCTTGCGGCGGGCCGGACGGCTGGAGATCTGCAACTTGCTGATCTCCTCGATCGGCGTGACCTGCTGAAAGAAGGCCACCAGCTCAGGGTTGTCGTGCACCAGGGCGCGGTAGTGCTCCCGGGACCGCGCCGCGAGCTTGGCTATCAGCGCATTCCAGCTCGGGGTGTCATCGACAGGGGTGCTGACCAGGCTGTTCTGGAGCACGGCAGTGGTGACGGTCTCGAGGTTGTAGAGCGCAAGCTCAGGCAGGGCGTATTTGGAGGCCAGCACCTCCCCCTGCTCGGTGATCTTGATGCGCCCGCAGAGGGTTCCGCTGGGCTGGGCCAGGATCGCCTGGTAGGCGGGTCCGCCGCCGCGGCCTACCGAGCCGCCGCGGCCGTGGAAGATGCGCAGTGCCACGGCGTGGCGGTCGGCCAACCGCTGCAGGGCGATCTGGGCCTTGTGGATCTCCCAGTTGCTCGAGAGAAAGCCAGAGTCCTTGTTGCTGTCGGAATACCCGAGCATCACCTCCTGCAGGGGCTGGCTGCCGTCAAATCCGTTGTCGAGCAGGCGCCGGTAGAGCGGTTCGCAGAGCAGCCGCTCCAGCACGGCTGGGGCACCCTGCAGGTCTTCGACGGTCTCAAACAGGGGTACCACCAGCAGTGAGGCCCGCTGGCTCTGGGGATCAACAAGCCCGGCCTCCTTGGCCAGCAGCAGCACCTCGAGCAGATCCGAGACCGTGTGACTCATGGAGATCACGTAGGTGCGGCAGATGCGTTCGCCGAATTCCTGCTGGAGCCGCTTGAGCATGCGGAACACCGCAAAGGTCTCTGCGGTGACTTCGCTCCAGCGGGCGGCTGGGGGCAACAGGGGGCGACGGGTCTGGAGCTCGGCCAGCAGCCAGTCGATCCGCTGGTCTTCGTTCATGTCGGCGTAGGGAACCGGTAGCTCCAGAAACCGTGTCAAAGCGTCGATGGCATCGCTGTGGCGCGTGCTCTCCTGGCGGATGTCCAGGCTCGCCAGGCAGAAGGCGAAGATGTGGACTTGGCTGATCAGGGTCTGCAGCGGCTCGCAGCTGAGGCCCGTGGCCACCAGGCTGTCCTGGATCAGCTCGAGGCTGGCGCGAAACTCGTCAGCCGAGGAAAAATGCAGCTCGGGGCTGGCGGAGCTCCCATCCAAGGGCCCGGTCAGGCCCGCGTGGCCATCGCAGGGGGACTCCCATCCCGCTTCGGCAAGTTGTTGGTTGCGCTGGTGTGTCAGTTCCAGCCGCTTGAGCGTGTAGCTCAGCTTGAGCCTGTAGGGCTCCAGCCGATAGCGGGCAGCGCGCGATTCATAGATTTCGGGGAAGCGCAGGCGGTCCATCTCCAGTGACTCGAGCAGGGCCGGGCTCACCTGGCTCCATTGCATCGAGATGCTCAGCTGGTCGCGAAGCTCACTCACCGAGCGGATGTAGCGCTCAAGCATCAACTGGCGCTGGTAGCAGGCTGTGCGCCAGGTGATCTCCGGGGTCACCGAGGGGTTGCCGTCCCGATCGGAACCCACCCAGGAACCGAAGGTGCAGAAGGCATCCCGCGGGGGTTCCACATCGGGATAATTGGCGCCAAGTGCTGCGCGCAGGCGCTGGCGCAACTGGGGCATGGCGTCAAACAGCACCTGTTGGAAGTAGTGCAGGGCGTAATCGACCTCATCGAGAACCGTGGGCTTGAACTGATGCAGTTCGTCGGTGCGCCACCACAGCCGGATCTCCTCCTCCAGCTGAAGGCGGATCACCAGGGTGTCATCGAGGCTGAGCCCTTCGGCCTGTTCGAGTCGCTGGATCAGGTGGGCCACCCGGCGTTGCTTGTGGCGCACCGTGTGGCGCACGATCTCGGTGGGATGGGCGGTGAACACCAGCCGCAGGTCCAGGTCGTGCAGCAGCCGTTCGAGCCTGGCCGGGGGCACCCCCAGGCCGCGCAGTCGCTTGAACAGCTGGCGGAATGTGGCCGGCTCCACCTGGCTCGCCAGCGGGGGCTGGAAGGGGTCGGCCACCGCACCCTGGTGCTGCTCGTTGAGGCTGTCGAGGTAGCTGTCTTCCTCGATGTGCTGCTCGAGGATGTTGACCAGCTGGAAGTAGAGGGAAAAGGCCCTGGCGGCGGCGATCGCCTCGGCGAGGTCCATCTCCTTGATCAGGGCCACGATCTCGCCCGTGGATGCCGTGTTGCCGCACTCCGGTTCGCCGAGCTGCTTCAGCCGCAGCAGTCGGGTGGCCTGCTCGGGTGGGCATTCGCTGCGTAGCACGGTCTGCCACAGGTCTTCAACGAGCTCGAGGCGCTCACCCAGCAGCCGGCGCACCCGGGGGGTGGTGGATGGGGCTGGCGGGTCTGAGGGCCGCATCGTCTCGGAGGTGCCGATTGGGGTGATAGCAGATCCGGTCATGATCATCCCAAAGCCTCTTCCCGGGCGACCAGGGCTGCGGCATCGCTGGCCACAATCGCGGCGATTGCCTCACCAGCGCTGTGGCGGTGCAGCCAGCGCATGGCCTGATTGCCGTGCCGCAGGATCCCCTCCACCGGGGCCAGCACGGAGTCAAGGCCCAGCTCGTGTGCCAGCGGCGCCAGCTCGGCAAGCTGCTGGTTCAACCAGTCGCGGGGCGTGATCGTGTTGCCGTGGCGCCAGTGCTGCAGGGGCGCCTCGAGGCTGGTCTGGGCGGCTTGGTGGTCATTGGCATCAGCCATGGCGGCCAGGGTCTCGAGATCCAGGCTGCTGGCCAGCAGGGGGTCGTGCCGCTGGGGATCCCGCAGCAGTTGCTGCAGCCGCAGTTCGGCATAGGCCGTGACGGCGAGCAGTTCAGCGGGATCGGCGATCAGGTCGCAGATGCGGATCTCGACCCGATTGAGATCGTGGGGCCTGTCGTCACCGTTGGGCCGCACCGAGGTCCACAGATGGCGGACGTTCTGCATGCTGCCAGCAGCCAGCTGGGATTCGACCCAGGCGATGTAGTGCGAGTGGTCCCTGAACAGGGGCACCTGAGGCGGTGTCAGCGGAAACTGCAACCAACGGTGTGAATGGGCCCCGCTCACGCGGTTGTCCACAAACGGTGAACTTGCCGAAAGGGCCAGCAACAGGGCGGCTTCGCAGCGCAGCAACCGCAGGGCCGCGAACAGCTGGTCCATCGCCGTCAGCCCCAGGTTGATGTGCACGCTGGCGGTGACCACGCGGGTCCCATAGGTGGCTTCGATGTAGCCGTGATAAGGGTTGTCGGGATCGGAGCGCTCAAACCGCCGGCTGTCGCCGGTGCTCAAGGTGCTGCCGGGCAGCAGGGTCAGACCCCGGGGCGCCAGCCAGGCCCGCAGCCGCCTGCGCGGTTCGAGCAGCAGCCGCAGCTGGGTGCCGTAGCTGGCATCGGGAGCCGTGACGTACTCGAGGTTGCGGTGGTCCGGCTCGGTCACGAACTCCTCAAGTTCGCGGGCTGCATCAGCGGCACAACCCACCACCGTGCCGTCGGGACGACCGGTGTACATTTCCACTTCAAAGCCCTTAAGCAACAGCGGCATGCTCATTGCAGACAGGCCAGGGCCTTGAGCATGCCCCGGGCTTTGTTGAGGGTTTCCTGGTATTCGAGTTCGGGTTTCGAGTCGGCGACCACGCCGGCACCGGCCTGCACCTGCACCCGCCAGCCACCATCGGGGTCTGGCAGCACCACCATGGTTCGGATCGTGATGGCGGTGTTAAGAGCCCCGTTCAGATCGACGGCGCCGTAGACCCCCGAGTAGGGCCCGCGGGCATCGGGTTCAAAGGCATGGATTAGCTGCATCGCCCTGATCTTGGGGGCTCCGCTCACGGTGCCAGCCGGGAAGGAGGCCATCAGCAGATCCCAGACATTGCGGCCGGGGGCCAGTTCCCCCACCACCTCGCTGACGATGTGCATCACATGCGAGTAGCGCTCGATCACCATCAGCTCGCTCACCTGCACGCTGCCCGGTTGGCAGACCCGGCCCAGGTCGTTGCGGCCTAGGTCGACCAGCATCACGTGTTCGGCCCGTTCCTTGGGGTCGGCCAGCAGCTCGGCCTCGAGGGCCTGGTCCTCGATGGCATTCGCGCCCCGCGCACGGGTGCCGGCGATTGGCCGCAGTGAGGCCTTCACGCCCCCGTTGTCCATCGGTTCCGCCTTGACCATGACCTCAGGGCTGGAGCCGATCAAATACCAGCCACCGAAGTTGAAGAAGGCCATGTAGGGCGAGGGGTTCACCATCCGCAGGCTGCGGTACAGCTCGAATGGATCGCGTTTGATCTGGGCCTCGAGTCGCTGGCTCAGCACCAGCTGGAACACATCCCCGGCTGCGATGTGCTCGCGCCCGCTGCGCACGGCGGCCTCGAAGGCTGGCTGGCTGAAGTTGCTGCGGGTGCTCAGGTTGCGTTCAATCGCTCCTGGCTCGGCGTCATGCCAGCGCAGGGGCGTGAGGCCAGCCGGCAGCGGTGCGTGCATGCGCGCCTCGAGGGCATCGATCCGGGCGATCGCTGCGCGGTAGGCGGTCGCGGCGTCCTGTCCGGCGCTCAAGTCTGCAAAGGCCACCGCGGTGAGCTGCCGTTTGATCTGGTCGAAGACCAGCAGACTGTCGGCCAGCATCCAGCAGCCGTCGGGGGGCGCTGCCGCAGCGCTGGGGTGCACCGGCACCGTGGGCTCGATCCAGTGGATCAGTTCGTAGCCCCAGAAGCCGAACAGCTGGCCCACTGGGGGCAGGTCGTCCAGGGCGCCACAGCACAGCGGTGCCAGACACTGCTGCAGCAGGTCAAACGGGTTGCCCCTGAGGGCTTCGCAGCGCCCATCGCGCCAGCGCCGCTCGCTCTGCTCGCCGCGGCTGGTGAGGATCCAGAGGGGGTCGCTCACCACAAAACTCCAACGGCCCAGACGTTCACCGCCCTCGACCGATTCGAGCAGCACCCCATGGGAACTGGGGGCACCCACCTTCAGCCAGGTGCTCAGTGGTGTTTCGAGGTCGGCCGGCCAGCAGCGACTCAGGGGGATGAACGTGCACCCCGATGCCAGCTGCTGCTGAAAGTGCTGATCGTCGGCCGCAGAGCGGCCTGGGGCGCTGGCAGGGCTGGGCATGGCGCGTCCGACGGGCAAAAAAAACGGGGCCAGCGGCCCCGCCTTTATAGGAGTAGGCCGGTTTGGCTCAGGCGTCGTAGGTGTTCTTGCCGCTGAACTTGAGCGCCGAGGGGTTGGGATTGGTGCCGATTCGACGCGGGTTGTGACCCACCATGGTGCGGCCGTCATTCACCTTCTCGGGGAACACACCATCCTTCGGATGCAGAAACTCGGTGTCACCACCGGGATAGATCCGGTAAATCTTGTAATCTTCGATGCGGGGCTTCAGTTTGGTGCGTAGCTGGGTACCCAGGGCCAGGCACTGCTCCTTGCGGGCGAAGTACATCAGATTCTCGCCTTCATTCATCTCGGCGGCGCCACCGGTGGGCAGCTCAAAAGCCTGAACCTTCGTGCTGGTCCAGGTGATGGCGTACTTCTCCTCGGTCTCAGCAGCGTTGAGCAGACCGCCGGTGCTGCCGATGTACTTCGGAAGTTGACCTTTCAGCTGGGTTGCGCTCATGGCGATGCCGACGAGGAATCGGCAGACGTGTCAGGCGGAAGCTAGCACCGTGTTTTTGACCCTCTCGCCCCAGGCGCCGCAGTCTTCACACCCCGTCAACAAACGGCCTCAGCAGGTGGGGAAAAACACCGTTAAACCGCTGCCGCTGCGTTCGGTGAGACGGCCGCCCAGCTGGTGAAACAGTTGCTGGGTCGCCTGCCGGCTGAGCTGCAGGCTGCCTGTGGTCGGATTCCAGCTCAACACCGGCCCCACCAGTTCCTGCTGCGAGGCCGGGTCATCGCTGAGATCGCGTTCAGGGTCGCCGCTGGGGCAGTGGAGGCGAAGTTTCAGCCGGGTGCCGGCCTCGACAAGGCTCAGATGCACCTCGCTGCCGTCGGCCAGGCTGCGGCTGAAGCGGTCGATCAGTCCGCCCAGCATGGTTTCGAGACGGCTGGGATCGCTGCGCACCTCAGGCAGATCCTCCGCCAGGCTGAGGTTGAAGTGCAGCCCGCGACGGCCCAGCTGCCGCTGCCACAGGGGCCGCATCTGCAGCAGCAGGGCGCCCAGGTCGGTACGGGCCAGGTGCTGCAGATCGTCAGGGGTCTCGGCCTGGGGTTGGCGCTGCAGCTCCGCCGCCAGAAAGATCAGTCCGAAACGGTCGATCTGTTCGCTGCATTCGCCATCGATCTGCTCCAGGCGCTGACGCACCAGGACCGGAATGTCGCTGCGGCGCAGCAGTGAGCGGATCAGGGTCCGGATCGTGGCCAGGGGGGTGCGCACCTCATGGGTGATGGCCTCGAGTAGGGCCAGTTCGCCGTTGCTGCCGGTTTTGCTCTGGGGTGCTGGCTCGCTGCTGCTTACCAGGGGCTGCAGTGTGACGCTGGGTGCCATGGCCGCCAGGCGTTCGGCCAGCCTGGCCCAGAACTGCAGCGGCAGAGACGGATCGCTGTGCAGGCTGCCGAGCGTCTGCAGCTGCTGCCGCAGCCCCGCCGCCGCCTGCCGATCGCTGGCCTCCAGCCGCTCATGCACCAGGGCCAGCGCATTGGATAGCACCGCCGGTTCAAAGCGCACCAGCAGGCGACGGGCACCGGCGCTGCCGTCGACCGCCAGGGCCACCTGAAGCCGGGGCGTGATCACCAGCAACAGCGGGTCGGTGCCGTCGTCGTCGGTCAGGGGTAGCCGGCTGAACTGGGCGGCTGCATCGCTGGCAGCATGGGCTTGTGCGGGTTCAGACGGCAACAGCGCCGGCACCGGGGCCAGCAGCGCCTCGAGTTCATCGGGGGCCCACACCCAGCCACGCAGGTGCTGCAACAGGCGTGGCTCAAACAGGGCCGGTAGGGGTGCTGCCAGCCACACCCCGGTCAGGGGCTCGAGCGGCAACAGGAAGTCGTTCTGGAGCACCGCCAGTGCGGCCCACCACTGGCGCCGCACGGCATCATCATCGGCCCGGCCCTGGGTTGCCCCATCGGCCAGGAGTTGCCGCAGGCTGTTCAGCCCCATTGACGCCGGCGCACCTTGACGCCACGGCGCGCCACTGAGGCCACCAGCCCCAGGGCGATGAAGTTGACGAGCATGGCTGAGCGGCCGTAACTCAGAAACGGCAAGGGGATGCCGGTGATCGGGCCCAGGCCGATGGTCATGTTGATGTTCACCACCACCTGGAACATCAGCATGGCGCCGATGCCCACCACGGTGAGGGCCTCGTAGTCGCTGCTGGCGCGGCTGGCGATCTGCAGCAGACGCCCCATCAGCACGGCAAAGCCGACCACCACTAGAGCTGAGCCCAGGAAACCGGTTTCCTCCCCCAGGGCGCTAAAAATGAAATCGGTGTGCTGCTCAGGGATGAAGCGCAGCTTGGTGAGCGAGCCCTGCAGCAGGCCCGTGCCGAAGATCTGCCCGGAGCCGATGCCCACGGTGCTTTGCAGCAGGTGATACCCGCTGCCCAGGGGATCCTGGGATGGGTCCAGAAAGATCGTCAGCCGGGCCCGTTGGTGGGGCAGCAGGACGTTGCTCCACAGCCAGGGTGTGGCGACCGCAAACACCGCTTCAATCGCCAGCACCACCACCAGGGCCATCCGTTTCCAGGGCAGGTTGTTCCAGGCCAGCCAGCCGGTCAGGGGAATCCAGGCGATCAGGCCCCAGGGCCAGACCCCGGCCACGATCGCGCTGATCAAGGGCGACAGCAGTAGCAGCACCCAGCTGCCGGGCATGCCCGACCAGAACAGCATGGTCAGCAGGATCGCTGCAAACACCAGCGATGTGCCCAGGTCGGGCTGCAGAAACACCAGCAGCCACGGCAGGGCGATCATGGCGGTGGGGCGGATCAGGTCGACCGGCCGCTCCACGGGAAACTTGGCCAGCACCCCAGCCAGCAGCAGGATTGCCGCCACCTTGGCGAACTCCGACGGCTGCACGTGGAAACCGCCGATGCTGATCCAGCTCTGGGCCCCCAGCGCACTCACCCCGATCAGTTGCACGGCGATGAGGCTGGCCACCATGCCCCCATAGAACACCCACTGAAGGCTGCGCAGCCGCTCCAGCGGAACGCGTGCCAGCAGCAGGGCGATGACCATGCCCACCGCCGCGGTGATCCAGTGCTGATACCAGTCGGCGTAGTCGGCTTCGCGTTGGGTACTGGCGATCAGGATCCCCGCTACGAAGACCATCGCCAGAGGGATGCCCCAGAGCACCAGATCGGTGCCGGCCAACGGCCCCTGACGACCCTTGTCAGGTCCCGCAAACATGCGATTGCGGCGGGCCAGCAGGCTCAGCATGGGCTCAGGTCGGCTGCGTGGCCGGCACGGTCAGTTGGGCAGCCAGGTGGGCAAAGGCCCTGGCCGTGGCCGATGTGGGCGCACTCAGCACCACGGGCAAGCCGTTGTCGCCCCCTTCGCGCACCGTCATCTCCAGCGGCAGCTCGGCCAGCAGCTGCACGCCGGCTTCGCCGGCGAGGCGCTGTCCCCCGCCGCTGCCAAACAGGGCGTAGCGCTTGTCGGGAGCATCGGGCGGAATGAAGCAGCTCATGTTTTCGACCACGCCCAGCACCGGAACGCCCATCTGCAGGAACATCGCCAGGCCGCGGCGGGCATCGGCCAGGGCCACCTGCTGGGGCGTCGTGACGATCACCACCCCGGCCATGGGCACGGCCTGGGCGACCGTGAGCTGGGCGTCGCCGGTGCCTGGCGGGAGGTCGACGATGAGCACATCGCGTTCACCCCACTCCACCTGGTAAAGGAACTGGCGAATGATGCCGTTGAGCATCGGGCCCCGCCAGATCACCGGTTGGTTTTCGGCGATCAGGAGGCCCATCGAGACCATGGCGATGCCGCAGGTCTCAATCGGGGTGAGCACCTGCGCTGCGCCCTCGCCCCTCACCTCGGGTGTGCGGTCCACCACCCCCAGCATGGTGGGGGCGTTGGGGCCATAGATGTCGGCGTCGAGCAGACCCACGCGCAGGCCCTGCTGGGCCAGGGCGCAGGCCAGGTTCACGGCCACCGTGCTCTTGCCGACCCCGCCTTTGCCGCTGCTCACGGCGATCACCTGCCGCACCCCTGGAATCGGCTGCCGTTCGGGAACCTGGCCGCCGGGGCCCGGGCCAGGACCATGGCCCGCCGCCCCGATCGGTGCGCCCCCTTGGGAGCCAGGCCCCTGAGGGGCCACTTCGATCTGCACGTCGTTGACACCCTCGAGCGCTAGCAGGGCCGCTCGGGCCTCGGCGGCGATGCGGCCCTGCTGGCTGTGGGCGAATCCGGGGAGGGCCAGACGGAACACCACGCGTCCGTTATGCAGCCGCGGGTCAGTAATCCAGCCTAGGTCGATCAACGAGCGACCGCTGCCGGCGTCCCTGAGGCCATCGAGGGCACTGGTGAGCACGGCGGTGGAGGTCATCGGTCAGCTGGTCGCGCAGGACGGGGTGGCCGGGATCTTAGGCACCACGTCCGGGCAGCCTCTCCGTGACAGACCCTCACGGGCGCTTGTGCCCCCGGCAGGCAAGCTGAAAAGGTGATCCGGTTCCCTGCGCCCGCCGGGTGCGCCGCGCCGATGCTGCAAGCTCCCCCCCCTGACTCCCGCTCAAGGGCCCGCGCCCTGCTCATGGGCCTGCAGGATTCGATCTGTGCCGGCCTGGCAGCGCTCGATGGCGAGGGCAGCTTTGCCGAGGAGAGCTGGGTGCGCCCCGAGGGCGGTGGGGGCCGCAGCCGGGTGATGAAGGGCGGTCGTGTGTTCGAGCAGGGCGGCGTCAACTTCTCGGAGGTCGAGGGCGACCAGCTGCCCCCGTCGATTCTCAACCAGCGGCCCGAAGCGGCAGGGCAGCGCTGGTTCGCCACCGGCACCTCGATGGTGCTGCACCCGCGCAACCCCTATGTGCCGACGGTGCACCTCAATTACCGCTACTTCGAAGCCGGGCCGGTGTGGTGGTTCGGCGGCGGTGCCGATCTCACCCCCTACTACCCCTTTCTCGAAGACGCCCGACACTTTCACCGCACCCTCAAGGGGGCCTGCGATGGGGTGCATCCGGCCTATTACCCGGTGTTCAAAACCTGGTGTGACGAGTATTTCTTCCTGAAGCACCGCGGCGAGACCCGCGGCGTGGGCGGGATTTTCTACGATTACCAGGACCCCACCGGCACCTTGTACAAAGGTCAGGATCCTTCCGGCCCTGCGGGAGCAGTGAGCAGCCAGAGCGGCGCCATCGCGCAGAACTGGGAGCAGCTGTTTGCCCTGGCCAGCGCCTGTGGCAATGCCTTTTTGCCCAGCTATGTGCCGATCGTCGAGAAGCGCCATGATCTGGCCTACGGGGATCGCGAGCGCCAGTTTCAGTTGTACCGCCGCGGCCGCTACGTGGAGTTCAATCTGGTGTTTGACCGGGGCACGATCTTCGGCCTGCAGACCAACGGCCGCACCGAGTCGATCCTGATGTCCCTGCCGCCGCTGGTGCGCTGGGAGTACGGCTACAGCGCCGAGCCCGGCAGCCGTGAGGCCCTGCTCACCGAGCTGTTCACCAAGCCCCAGAACTGGCTAGAGGATCCTGCGCTGGTGGAACGCTGCCAACCACATCAGGCGGTGGACTAACGACGTCTCTCACCACGTCGCTGAGCGCGGTCTGAGCGGGCTGGGCCGCAACGCCCCGCTCCAATGCCAGCACCACGCGCTGGGCAATGGCTTCGATGGTGGACTGGCGGGTGCTCGGGTCGCGCAAATTTCTTTCGAGCTGGCCTTCGAGCTTGCCGATCTCGAGAATGGCGATGCCCCGCCTGGGGCCTCCCAGGCCATCGCGGAACCAGCGCGGGAAGGCGCCGAAGGCGCTGGCCAGGCTCTCGTCGAGAGACGTGGGCGCCGTGCTGATCGGTGGGATCAGCCCCGAGCCGATGCCCGCTGAACCGTGGGCATCGTGGTGGATCTCGAGGGCATAGCCCCCAGCCTGCACATGGGCTTTGCCCACACTCCAGGTGGTGCGTGGATCGTTGGGATCGGCGATTCTGCGCACCCCGGGGTCATAGCTGCGGATGCTCAGCCCGCGCCTCTGCCCCAGACGCACCACCGCCTCGACCACGGCCAGATTCCAGAACAGTTCATCGCTGATCGACGGATCCATGGGCCGTGCCCCCCGCCGTGCCACCGCCTCACCGCTGGCGCCGCTGCCGAACCCCTGGGAATCGGCATGGCCGGGCATGACCAGGATCGCCACGCCTCCGCTCAGCGGACGCAGCCCAACCCAGTCCTTGGGCAACCCGGACCTGGGACCCGTGAGCGCCGTGTTGGTGTCGGCGGCCCCAGGGTCGCGCTGCTGGGCCAGAACTTCGCCGGGCAGCCCAGGCCCCAGCAGGGCTAGGCCAGTCAACGCGAGGGACGCCGCCCATAACGGTCGAAGCGCAGGCATGGAGGCATCAAATCGGAGAACTCAGCAATTCGCCATTGCTGGCCAGTCCAAGGCTGGGCCCGAGCTCCAGTTCGAGGGCGATCAGCTCATCGCGGTGGGCCCGCAGCCGCAGGCTGCTGCCGCCCATGGCGGCGGTGGTCTCAATCAGGCGCAGCTCCAGGGTTTCAGCCCGCTGGCTGCGGCGTCGGTAGATCAGCCCGGCCGCCGGTCCCAGCAGAGCCAGCAGCACCGGCCACCAACCCAGGTGCGGCCAGAGCTGACGCAGCACCAGGCCCAGGCAGGCCGCGCCCAGGCCACCAAGGAGTGACAGCAGCACCGCCAGAGCCGGGCTGCTGGCCACCTGGCCGCGAAAGCGCAGCACCTGGCGCGAGGGATCTCCCCCAGCGGTGCACCACCCCCTGGCCGTCAACCAGGCGTTGAGGCCGTCGAGCACCTCGAGGGCGGGTCGCGGCGAGTGCACATCGACCACCGTGGTGCGGTCCTTGCTGGCCGCCCTCAAGAAGAAGCCGAGGCCGATGGCCAGCAGCAGGGTGAGCAGCAGGGTGGAGTTGGTCGTCGCCATGGACCCATTCTGCGGCTTGCGAGATTGGATGTTTGTTCCGGCTGGACCCTTGACCCAAGCCTCCGCCACCAGCAACCTGCCTGCGCCGGTGCGCTTTGCCGTGTTCGACGGCGATCTCGATGCCGAATGGGCCGCGCTTTATGCCGGGGCCCGCGCCCTGGCGATCGACACCGAAGCGATGGGCCTGATCCATGGCCGCGACCGGCTGTGCCTGGTGCAGATCTGCGATGACCACGACAACGTCTGCTGCATCCGGCTGCACCTGGGCCAGAGCGAGGCACCCCGCCTTAAGGCCCTGCTGGAAAACAGCGCCATCGAAAAGGTGTTTCACTTCGCCCGCTTTGATGTGGCGGCCCTGGCCGAAAACCTAGGGATCACGGTCGATCCGATTTTCTGCACCAAGATTGGCAGCCGTCTGGCCCGCACCTACAGCCCTCGGCATGGGCTCAAGGAGGTGGTGCAGGAGCTGGTTGGGATCGAGCTCGACAAGCAGGCCCAGAGCTCCGACTGGGGCCGGGTTGAAGACCTCTCCGACGCCCAGCTGGCCTATGCCGCGGGTGATGTGCGCTACTTGCTGCCAGCCCGCGATCGGCTCGAGGCCATGCTCAGGCGCGAGGGGCGCTGGGATCTGGCGGTGCGCTGCTTCGGCTGTGTGCCGGTCATGGCCGATCTCGACCGCAACCGCTTCCATCTGCTGTTCGAGCACTCGACCGGAGGCAACCGCTGAGGCAGGGCTCAACCAGGGCACACTCCTGATTCAGTCTTCCACCATGAAGTATTCGTCATTGCCCACCGTGCCCAGCTGGGCGCTCAGCATCCCCTGGTGATCGGTATCGCAGGCCTGTAGCTCGCTGAGCATGGCCTCGGCCACGGCAAGCCTTGCCGCGATGTCGCGCTGGCCTTGCTGGGCGGCGCGGATGTCGACCTTGCGGCGGGCCGCGGCCTGGCTGACCCCCAGCAGGGAAGCCAGCCGCCCGCAGAGGATGCTGTAGTTGCGATCAGTGATCCCTGCCATGGTTGCTCGGAGTTGGCGGCATCATCCCGCGGCCAGCAACCGCTGCTCGATCAGAGCGGCCAGGGCGGAGCTGCCGCCGGCAGGGCCCATGTGCCGTCGGCCCTGGCTTCCGAGCTGATCGCGCAGCTGGGGGTCGCCCAGCAGCAGGTCAAGCCTCGCGGCCAGCTGCGCGGCGTCGCGACAGGGCACGACGGCTCCGCCCAGCAGCCGGCTCTGGCGGCGGGCGAATCCAGCCTTGAACTGGGGCCCTGCGCCCGGCAGCGATAAAGCCGGAATGCCCAGTCCGGTGAGCTGTTCGGTGGCCGTGCCCGCATTGGCCAGGCCCACGTGGGCCCAGCCGGCCCAGGCGTCAAAGCGGCCAGGTCCGACCCACAGCTCGAGGGCGCCGCGCCGCCAGATCGCCGCCGGTGCTGCGGCGTCAAGCCCTGGGGAGCAGGCAGAGAACCCATGGGCCTGCAGCAGGGGGGCCAGTTGTTGCGGATCCGGCTCCTGGCCTGTGGCCATCAGCACGGTAATGGGCCGCTCGTTCTGCAGATGGGGCAGCACCGCCAGCAACCGCTCGGCATTGCGCAGGGCCTCGGGCATGCGGCTGCCCGCCAGCAGCAGCACACGCAGATGGGCGCGCAGGGACGCCGGCAGGGGCGCCGCATCAAGCCCATCCATCATCGGGTTACCGGGTGCCAGGGCTGCCACGCCGTGGCGGCGCAGGCCCCGGGCCGTGAGGGCGTCCCGAACAGCCACCAGGCGGCAGCGACGGCTGCCCATCAGCGCCCATTCCCAGGGATCCCATTCACTGCCCTTGGCCCGGTGGTAGGCATCGGCCAGCAGGCTGGTTCCCCAACCCTGGGGCGGCGGGCTGGCCCAGGTGTAGTCGCTCTTGGGGGTGCCGATGAAGCCGAAGGGCCCGCCGCTGGCCCAGGCCAGCAGCAGGGGCAGCAGATCGCCCACGGCCAGCACCGGGCGGCCGCGCTGGCCCCAGGCCCGTACCCGCTGCCATTGCTGCCAGCTCAGCAGAGGCAGGCCGGCCTGCAGGTCGGCAAGAAGGCCCCGCAGGCTCTGATTGCTGAATCCGCCACTGGGGAGCTGCAGCCGTGGACCCACCCGCTGCAGCCGCCCTGCGGTCTCGGCGATGGCATAGGCGCCGCCCGCCCCCACCAGGGGGAGCACCAGCGGCACCAGCCCAGGGCGGCGCGGGGCCAGGGCCTCCAGAATGCGCAGGGCGATCAGGTCCTCGCCATGGCCATTGCTCAGTACCAGCAATTGGTCGTCCATGCCATGGCTGATACGATCCGCTGAATGGGAGTTTGCTCCCAGGCCGGCGGCATGGCCAAGTGGTAAGGCAGAGGATTGCAAATCCTTTACCCCCAGTTCGAATCTGGGTGCCGCCTCTTTGTATGTCTCTCGATAGTCGCACAGAAATTAGTATTTTGTCGTTTATTTGTGCTCGTTCGAGAAAAATACTTAGTGCAAAACGCTAATTTGTGAGGTGTTGTCTGGCCCAGTGGTTGTGGAGGGTATCCGGTAGGCGAGCACCCTCCTGCCCAGGCGCTGCCGTCGCTGTCCCAGGGCTCCCCTGCCGAACGGTTCTGAACAGCGCCGCAAGCGACTCCCTGGTAGGGGCATCACCCTCCCGAGCCTCTCGCGGTGACACCCTGCAGCATGGCAGTCGTCACTGCTGCAGGTTGGACTTGTAACACCTGCCATCGCATTGGGTCGCTGAGGATGCAGGACCCATGGTTCTGACCCCACGAGCCCGAGTGCAGCGCGCTTGCGAGTCGTCGAGTATCGCCATCGCCGAACGTGCCGATGGAACCTTGATTGGCGCGAACGCCGCCCTTGGACGCGCTGTCTGTGCGATGGATCGCGAGAGTCTGCAGGAAGAAGCACGCGATGCCCTGATCCCTGCCGTGGGCCCTGCCCATATCAGCGATCGGGTCAACCTGCTGTACCCGGCAGGCCCCAACCGTCTGTTTATGGCTGCTGGTGCTGTGGCGTCAGCGATCAGCCACGGATGACGTTGTTTGCCTTGATCTCGCTTTGGATTACGCAATGATCCCTTTTCGCGCTCTGTTGTTCAGCCGCCTATTGCGCTCGGCCTGGTGTGTCGGGGTGGTTGCCCTGCTGACCGCCATGCTGATCGAGTGGGGGCTGGGCTTGGTCGCGGCGGTTGATCTCTCCTGAGAAGGCGTGAGATCGCGTTGGGGCCGAGTTAGGCCAGCGCTGGTGAGCACCATCCTGCCGGGGTCAGCTCTGGGCGCTGGTGGACTCCTTGTCGGAGCGTTGAAGTCCTGAAAACAGCTGGCAGAGCACGGTCAGCATCGCGGCCGGAAGCTTGATTCTTGAATCGGCACTGGTCGCGGTCACAACCAGGGCACAGATCTGCATCAGAATGCGCGACTCTTCATTGGAGAGCACAATCAGATGCTGGCCTGGCGCGTGACTGATACGCATGGATTTTGGAAGCAGTAAGATCTGGCATCCAATGTCATCATCGTCAACGGAGTTATTATTGTCGACGACGATCCTGTAGCTTTAGCTACAGTTTTTTGATTGATAAACAAATCATTGCCGGCTCTTATTCCGGCTATTCAGCTGTTGTGATTGATATGACGTTAGGGAGTATTGATGGATACCTGATCTGATGTTCATGCGCAGGTCAGTTGTTGCGGTTTGAGGTCTCTTGGCGGCTGGCTGTGTTCTGCAGCTGAGCCACGGCCTCCCAGCGCTGGCCGCTGCGGTCGCTGGCCTGACACTCCAGCTGTTGCGCCTCCAATTTGCAACTGCCACGGGCCAATTGGTTGTGGGGCAGATGGTCAGCGATGCCTCGGGGATCGAAGCGCCTGGTGGCCACGCCGTGCACCTGCAGCCGCAGCGGCCAGCTGGGTTGGCAGCTGCCGCTGCGGCAGTGCATCGGTTGGTCCTGCTGGAGCAGCAGACCGGCAAAGGTCAGCTCTTCGCTGGCATAGCGGCTGCCGGCCAGGCCATTGATGAAGCGCACCCGCAGCATGCCTTCGATCGTCTGGTCGACTCGGATCTTGACGCAGGGGCTCCGTTTGGAGAGCTGCTCACCCTGGCGGGGCCAGAGCAGTTCGCAACGCTGGAGGGGGCTCTCCCACCGACCGAATCCCTCGGTGTCGGTCTGTGGCGCTGCAGGCTGAGCTGCCATTGGTTGCGCTGGCACTGGTTGCGTTGCCGCAGACAACAGCATGCTCGCCAGCAGCACAAACAAAGGTGTACTGCGATGGCGGTGGCGTCGCACCGTTTCAGTAGCCCGAATCGGCAACGCAGGCTCCGATGCAACTGATGCCGTTGCTGGCGGTGCGGCCGCAGTGCTGGCACAGCACAGGCTCCGGCGGTGAGGCCTCCGGCCGGGACGCCACGGGTGCAGCGGATGACCGCTCGGCGGGCTGGCTCAGCATGATCGGCGGCAGCAGACTCTGGTCATGGCGAC